>Ga0334722_10000733_pt1 | contig 45860 bp, 38 predicted proteins | sample C3_bottom_MG_FD_207210 | JGI IMG/M metagenome (GOLD analysis project Ga0334722, IMG submission 207210) | Sediment microbial communities from Yellowstone Lake, YNP, Wyoming, USA - C3_bottom | ecosystem: Environmental > Aquatic > Freshwater > Lake > Sediment | place: USA: Wyoming | collected...
TTATATAAGACAAAATAATATCTGTCTAGTTGTTAGCCGAAAAGAATGCCGTTTTTGTCGCCATCCATTCGATTGATTGGCGAACTAATTTGGTTTCGTCGCTAGTTGAATGTAGCACGACTTTGACGGCCTCTTCCAGATAAATTCCACCTTGTGAGCCCTTGAATAGAATTGCTGCGCCTTCTTCCATAACACCGCGCACAAAAGCACCGGCTTGCAATGCATTTTTAAAACTTTTAACCTGACAACCGCGTGCCCGGGCAGCTGGAGCCAAGTATTTTTCAGCTTCATCACCGACTGTAATTACCCATGCCAAACCATTTGGATCGCATAATTTACCTAGTGCTTCGTGTTCAACTTGTGACGTTTCGCCTAGTTCATTCATACTGCCTAAAACCGCAATTCGCTGAGGCACTGATAACAAATAAAGTTCACGTAGTGATGCTTCGACAGCCAAAGGACTAGAATTATATGTGTCGTCAATAATTGTAGTGTTCATTGCGCCACGCAAGATGTTCATACGTCCTGGCAATGGATGAATTTTAGACAAGCCACTAGCAATTTCAGTCGCACTCATACCCAATTTAACTCCGACAGCGCCGGCAGCAATTGCTGGTCGAAGCGGATGCTCGCCCAATACATGAACATCCGCTGGTACTGGATCTTGCCATTCGGGCGCCACAAATGCGCCGCTGTGACCATTTTCGGCCGTGTATCCTTGACTAATATAATGGTACTCAGACACAGAACTTGTTCCATAGGTATTTACATTGCCATTAGTTAAGAATTTGGCATATTTTTGGTCAATATCGTCGCGGTTAATAAGCGCTAATTTTGAAAAGTTTGCAACTTCTAATTCTTCGCGCGCAACAGCATCCATTTCATGGAAATACTCCATGTGTTCTGGCGAAACCGCAGTAATAACAGCAATATCTGGATGTAAATATGTTCCAAAATGAGGCACTTCGCCTATTCGGTCAGATCCAAGTTCTTGGACAATAATATCAACATCTGATGGCTGCTGAATACGTTCTTTGGCGACTTTAAACACTGCAATCCAAGACTTAATACTACGGATATTGGTTGGGTATTCGATACCTAAAATTGCTAGTGGCGTAGACATATGAGTATTGTGATTGCCTTCGTGTAATCTAATTCTAAAACGTTCAGCCAGAACTGTTCCAATAGCGACTTTGGTGCTGGTTTTGCCAACACTACCTGTTACGACGACTAATTTAATGTCAGGGTGGGCTGCAAAATACTTGCGGACAAATTCTTCTAATTTTCTTTGTATATACCACTTCATGCTTATGTAAAGTATAACAAAAACTCGCCCCGATAGACAGGACGAGCTTTGTTTAGGCTGTTGCGCGCCCACCCGGGGCACGTTTTTGTTTGAATGTGTTTGTTTTGTCGCGCAAAGAGTTACCCCTTATGCGCACCAGCTCTATTTGTTATTATTACCCAATAGGCGCCAAAACGCAAGCGTTTTACCTGCCTCATACTACCTACTATCTACCACCTACTACCTACCAAACCCCTTATACTAGTATTTTTCATCAAAGTATGCTTAAATAATAGCGTTCAGAAGCACACGCATATAAGGCAAAAGGCGGGCGCTTACCTCTCAAGGTAATCTCTCTTCTTCGCATAAAAGCAGTAGTAGCGGTCGATCTGACAATAATAAATTATCAGATTAAGAAGAAAAGAGAATACATAGAATATGGCACAGCAAAATCTATTCATCGGTAGCCTAGCATACGCTACTACTGATGACACACTCAAAGCTCACTTTGAGACAATCGGTGAAGTTACAAGCGCACGAGTAATCACAGACCGCGACAGCGGCCGTTCAAAAGGCTTCGGCTTTGTTGAATTCGCAGATGAAAAGAACAACCAAAAAGCTGTTGATCAGCTTGATGGCAAAGAACTAGATGGCCGCGCAATCAGCGTTGGTCTAGCTCGTCCAAAAGAAGATCGACCACGTCGTGATTCTGGCAGCAGCGATCGTGGTGGCAACGGTGGTGGTTCATTCCGCCAACGTAGCTGGTAATTTATTACCAACCACAACTAAAAATTCCTCGCCCGTAAAACGGCGAGGTTTTTTATATTTAAAAATTATTCAAATAGAATTTTTGTTAGGTACATAAATACCAGACCGACCGTGAATAGTATGAAATACATCAAAGATTTTTTTAGGTTATTCTCTTTGTGAAGCTCGGGGATCAAATCTGACATTGAAATATATATAAATCCACCTGCAGCGAATGGCAACAATATCAACGATATATCTTGAACATTATTTATCAAAACAAACCCAGCCATTACGCCAGCAATAGCTGTTAGAGCGGAAATAAAATTCCACATCAATGCTTTTCCTCTTGAAAAACCACCATGCACTAATACGCAAAAATCACCTAGTTCTTGTGGTATCTCGTGCGAAGCAACGGCAATTGCAGTAGCCAGCCCAACTTCAAAACTAACATTAAAAGCTGATACGATTATCAAACCGTCAATAAAGTTGTGAATACCATCACCCATTAAACTCATGTATGTAAAAGTATGCGCATCGCAATCTTCATGATTGTGACAGTGATTCCATTTCAACAATCTCTCGAGTGCAAAAAACACCATTATCCCTGACAATAAATATACGTACGGAGTTAGGGTGTGCGGATCGGTTATTGATTCTGGTAATAGATGGAAAAACGCGCCGCCAAGTAATGCACCGGTCGAAAAAGCTACAAAAAACAATGATATTTTTTTGAATAATTTTTCATTAACAAAGAATCCAAAAACACCAACCAAAGAAAATGTACTAATAATAAAAGCTGCTATAAGTGAGTTTAGTAAAATTGAGTTCATTTAATACAATCCTGTTCTTTAATGTTGTTTGTAATTATTTTTTAATCTCTGGAAATATGTCAGGGCTTTGACGATAATAATCAACCCATTTGTCGTCATCGTCCAATTCTAGTGTCTCAACAAAGTTGCCAGACGTAAACCCACCTTTTTTGACATACTTTTTCTGTTTAATAATTGAAACCTGTTCTTCGGTTATGCCGCATAGGTTCTGAAAATCGTCTAACGCCTGTTTGATGTCGGCAATCTCGTCAGCAATTTCTGCAACTGGTTTGTCGATTTGAATTTCTTTGGTTTCTTCGATTATTTTATTTTTTAGTTCAAGTTTATGATCATTCAAAGTTAATTCACGATATGTCGCCTTTTGATTTGTTCGCGCATATTCATCACGAAGTTTGTCGCGAACCAGTTTATTAAATTTAAAAATTGGCATTATTTATTACCAATCATATCGATAAGCTGTTTTTCATCTATGACTTTTACTTGATAACTTTTAGCTTTTTTTAGCTTGCTACCACCAACTTTGTCGCCAACAACTAAATAGGTCGTATCTTTGGCTATTGCTGTCTGAAATACGCCACCTAGCGCCCTGACGCGTGTTGCAACTTCTTCACGTGACATTGATTCTAATGTTCCGGTAACGACAAAACTAATTCCTGTCAGTTTGCCTGATGATTTTTCGAATTTTGGCTGAACGCCAAGTTTTGTAAATTGCTTCAACAACAATTCGTTGTCTGGATCGGCAAACCAAGCAATGATACTTTCGGCTACTACTTCACCTACCCCATCAACTTCTTGTAATTGGTCAATCGTAGCCAATTGCAACGCATCAATTGATTCAAATTTATTAACTAAATCAATCGCTGTTTGAGTGCCAACATGTCGTATACCCAAACCATAAATAAATCGTTCAAGTGCGGGAATCTTTGAATTTTGAATTGCATCAATTAATTTGTGTGCCGATATATCAGCGAAGCGATCCAATTTAACAACTTGCTCAAATGTAAGCGCATAAATATCAGCTAAATTTGTAACGAGATTACTTTCAACTAAGGCGACGACGTTTTTTTCGCCCAATGTATCAATGTCTAGCGCGCCTTTACTGGCAAAATGTTGTAATGATCTGGCAAGCAGAATTGGTCCATCTACACCTTGAACCCTATACACAACCTCGCCATCACTTCGTTCAAATTTGTATTCTGGGTATTGTTTTTGTAAAGCTTTTTCAAAATCAAAAGCCACAGAATCTTTCGGACGAAGTTCAATAATTACAGATTCAACTTGAGGAATAATATCGCCAGCTTTATATATAACAACCGTGTCGCCAATTCGAATGTCTTTGCGCATAATTTCGTCAGCGTTATGCAAACTGGCATGCTGCACAGTACTCCCGGCAACAATCACAGGGTTAAATACTGCAACTGGCGTAGCAGCACCAGTACGGCCCAGGCTAATCACAATATCACGAACAACTGTTGTTGCTTTTTCAGCCATATATTTAAACGCAACCGCTGCTCGTGGCTGTTTGCCAACGACGCCAAGTTCAACAAACACAGCTCGGTCATTCACCTTTATTACTATCCCATCAGTGTTAAATGGCAAATCATTTCGTTTTTTATCCCATTGGTTGACGAATTTCATTACTCCACCAAGCCCAACAGACGCACTCGCCTCTTTGTTGCAAGTAATTCCAAGTTCACCCAATGCCAAATATGCAAACATATTAGTTGGAACATCTGATGGATCGTCGCGCAATAAATCGTATGCCCTAAAATGCAATGGTCTTTTAGCCACCAGACGAGGATCCAGTTGTCGTATTGTTCCGGCTGCTAAATTACGCGGATTTGCAAATTCTGGCTCACCAGCTGCGATGCGTTGTTTGTTTAACTTTTCAAAATCGTTTTTCAACATAACAATTTCACCGCGGATTTCAGTTCGACCAGACAAAAAATTATCAAACCCAGCAGACTTTCGTAGTTTTAATGGAATGTTTTTTATAGTGCGGACATTGGCTGTTACGTCTTCGCCGACAAAACTATCGCCACGCGTTATCGCCTGAACCAGCAATCCGTCTTGATATATCAATGCGCATGCCAAACCGTCCATTTTTATATCTGCAAATAGTTCTAATTTGCGGCTACCAACTAATTTTTCGGTTCGCTTTATCCAAGCAGCAACTTCGTCTTCGCTAAATACGTCGTTCAAACTAAGCATTCGTGAATTATGTCGTACCTGCGTGAATCCCGGTAATGGCGCACCAGCAACACGTTGTGTTGGGCTATCCTGCGTAATAAGTTCAGGATATTTTTCCTCTAATAAACTAAGTTCGTGCTTAAGACTATCGGCAGCCGCTTCGCTCATAATTGATTCGTCCAACACGTGATAATGATAGCGATAATTATCGATAAGTTCGCGAAGTTTTATAATACGTTCGACTTCGGATTTTTTATTAGGCTGGGTTGGCATCGTCAGCAACTACCTTTCGATATAACAAATACACATAACTGGAAGCCCAAATAATAGTTAATGAACTGAGAGCTAGCATAAATAATGGGACTGTTGGAACCCAGTTGATAGCTGGCCATAAACTTTTTAGCCACAAATCAATTAAAATTACAGGAATCATTATAATTGTCCACACTACCGACGCGCTTAGGCTCATCCAAATTAGGCGCATCAAGATGCGCAATCGACGACCGACAACTAAATCACCGGCCGTTTTTATAGCCACGTATGGATACATGCCGGGTAAAGTGACAATTATTAACGCAAAGACCGTGCTGGTTATCAGATATAACGACAATACAGTCAGCAAAGCTGCAGCTATCCAAAACATCATAGACTCTACACCACCTGCCGCCAATAGCCCAGTTGCAGTTGCAGCACCATAACCAATTAATGCCAGTGCAAATGGCAACATTTGAATCAGCAACAATAATGCAACTAAAAATGTCGATAAAATTGGCGAACCGGAATTATAAAGTCCGTCACGTAATTTAACTTTGTGACCGGCCAAGATATTTCGCAACAACCAAACGCTTGTCAGCCATGCCATTAGCCCAATCAACACTGCATATATTTGCTGAGTTTCGGTTAATGTTTGTGATATAGATCCGGTTGCCGTGGCCGCAAACAATAATCCCGCTTTACCAACCTCACCCCAAGCACCAGTAAAAGCATTAGCGCTGGTTGTTTGTAATGTATCAATTAATGTTGAGTACATATCTTGGGATGCGAGTCCGATAAACAAAAAAGAAAGAATAGCGTAAACAACCGCCAGCAAAATAAATATCTTGCGATTTTTCCAAATAATTTTCCATACATGCGCGGTAAAAGCCCAATATCCAGGCAGATTCAACGAACGATTATAATCTCGACGCTTAGTTGGTCGAAAGCTTCGATGAGGTCGACGATTTAAATACGCCTTCATTCGGTTTTTGATTGATTCAATTCGATTTATTGCAAACATACGATTAGAATTTATTCGCATTATCACGAAGTCTGGCGATACGATCTTCGATTGGTGGATGAGTACTAAATAATTTGCCAAAGAATCCAGGTTTTAATGGATTACTGATATACAAATGGGCTGTGGCGCTGTTTTGGCGTTTCATTGGACGACCGCCTGTTTTTAATTTTTGCAGTGCTGATATCATCGAATCGGGATTACGAGTGGTCATTGCGCTGGTAGCATCGGCCAAGTATTCACGCTGACGGCTGATAGCCATTTGAACAATTGCGGCGACAATTGGCGCCAAAATTAGCACTAATATACCGATGATCATCATGACTGGCGAATTATTGTCATTATCGCGTTCGCCGCCAAACCAGAACATTCTAAATACGATGTCTGTCAGTAAACCAATAGCGCTGACCAGACCAAAGGCAATCATGCTAATTCGAATATCGTAATTTTGTATGTGGCCCATCTCGTGCGCCATGACTGCCTCTAATTCACTGTCGTCCATCATTTCTAACAACCCCGAAGTTGCCGCCACAATTGCATGTTTTGGATCGCGACCAGTTGCTAGTGCGTTTGGCGCCGGATCATTGATGATATATATTTTTGGAGTTTGCATACCTGTCGTTATAGCTAAATTTTCGACTATTCTATAAAAACGTGGGTTGTCACGCTTTTCAATCTGTGTTGCACCGGTCATTGCAACAGCTAAACTGGTCGCAAAATAGTATTGCAACCAGGCATATAAAGCTGCGCCAATAATTACGTAATATGTAATGTTTGTATTACCGTAAAAATAACTGACAATATAACCAATTGCGCTAATTAAACCAACAAACACCGCCATAATTAATACGGTGTTGCGTTTATTGGCGGCAATTGCTTTATACATAATTAAAGCAACCTATTAGAATTTAACGTCGACTGGTTTCTCGGCTGCTTTTTGTTCAGCTTCACCTAGTTCAAAGAATTCGCGGCTAATAAAACCAAACATCTTGGCAACAATGTTGCTTGGGAACATTTGAATTTTAGTATTCAAATCACGAACGCCACCGTTATAAAATCGGCGAGAAGCTTGGATTTTATCTTCGGTGTCGACAAGTTCTTGTTGTAGTTCGATAAAGTTTTGGTTAGCTTTTAGGTCTGGGTAAGCTTCGGATACGGCGAATAAGCTTTTCAAAGCACCCTCAAATTGATTCTCGGTTGCAGCTGTTTCTTTGACGCCTTTGGCGTTAAGGGCATTTGCACGAGCCTTAGTTACCTCTTCAAATACACCACTTTCGTGTTTTGCGTAACCTTTGACAGTTTCAACTAGGTTTGGAATTAAATCCAAACGGCGTTTCAATTGAACAGTGATATCACTCCACGCTTCATCAACGCGAACTCGTAAAGTTACTAGTGAGTTATAAGCCATCCACAAAAATAGGGTTAGCAATACTACGATGCCTAAAATGATCCATACAATTTCCATGACTTCCTCCTTAAGATTGTCTATATACAGTATTATTATAACAAATTTTGAAGGAAAAATGTAGAATTTTGAACTAAAAAGTGGGGTGCGCAGAGCGGGACTTGGTCACGGATAATTTGCTTTGCAAATTTCCGCTACCCCGCCTCAGTCGGTGACGTTCGTCATCCGGCTTCCGGCCTTGCGAACCGCCGACGTGGCGGTTCTCACCCGCACGAGTGCGGGACAAGTCCCGATCTGAGTGCCAAATAAAATAGCCCCCAGAGGGGGCAATTTTATTTGGTGCGCAGAGCGGGACTTGAACCCGCACGACCGTAAGATCAAGAAATTTTAAGTCTCTCGTGTCTACCATTCCACCATCCGCGCAAATTGTTAACTGCGTCAAAATCAATTCTGACGTGGAGGCACGTATGGGAGTCGAACCCATTTATAAGCTTTTGCAGAGCTCCACGTAACCGTTCCGTCAACGCGCCGTCAGGAATTATTATAACAGACAAGATAATTATGATGCTATATATTTAGGCAGCTGACGAAATCAATTTTAGCAGATTCATTTTCGATGTTGCACCGATAGTTGATCCGACTATTTTACCGTCTTTAAATACCAAAAATGTAGGCAATCCTGTTACGCCAAGCTCTTGGACGATTTCCATTTCGGATTCTGCATTTAGTTTTATAACTTCTGCAAATGCTTTGGTATCTTCGCTTATCGCTTCGACAATTGGTTCCATACCACGACATGGAGCACACCAAGGCGCCCAAACATCCAATAAAACAATCTTTTTTGATTCTAAAACGTCCGACTTAAAAGTCTCTTTGGTAGTTGATTTCATAATTTTCCCTTTAATTATTTGCTACGAATGTAATAATAACAATTATCGTTGACATACGCAACATATAGCGTCTATACTAAAAAACACACACAACATATGGGGATAAGGAAGGGTTTAAATGAAAGAATTGGTACAACCGACATTAGGATTAAATGAGACTGAAAGATTAGCCGAGATACATCAAATCGGACTAACTATTCCAAAGCCTCCAGCAAATTTGCCAGAACCAAAATTATCAGAAAATTCTTGGTACATTGGCCGAACACGCTATGCGCGCCGTGATAGTAAGGGTAATCCATCAGAAACACCAAAAGAATTGTTTTGGCGAGTTGCATATAATATCGCAACTGCCGATCGTTTATATGGTGCTGACGAAAAAGGTCATATTGCAACAGCAACTAAATTTTATAAACTTATGGCAAATCGTAAGTTTTTGCCAGGCACTCCTACCCTTCTGAATGCATCAAAACCAAAACAACAATTGTCTTCATGTTTCGTATTGCCAGTTCCAGATGACCTAAAAGGTATTTTGGATTCAGCTAATGATATGGCTATGATTCACAAATCTGGCGGCGGCACAGGATTCTCGTTTTCTCGACTACGACCAAAAAATGACATTTTGTCATCATCAGGCGGATCAACAACCGGCCCAATATCATTTATGCAGATGTATAACGACATTACATCGTCAATCCGCCAAGGCGGCGTCCGCCGTGGTGCTAATATGGGTATTTTGCACTATAATCACCCAGATATCCTATTGTTTTCAATCTATAAATTAGATGAATTCTCGCTAACAAACTTCAATATATCAGTTACAACCAGCAAAGAATTTTTCGACCAAATCGAAATCGACAAACAATTATTGGACGATGATTACGAAAAAGAATTTGACTTTGACACATTGATTGCCGAAGTCCGCGAAGCTCACCAAACCCGCGATATGGACCTAAAACTAATCCGTTTGGATGCTGCAGTTGCCCGACTGACTGAATGGTGCAAAGAGGAAACGCCTGATTACGGCTACCCATTAATTAACCCTCGCAATAAACAAGAGATGGGCCGATTGAATGCTAAAAAAGTTTTTGATTTAATCACCCGTTTTGCATGGCAATATGGCGATCCAGGTATGATTTTCATCGACCAAATCAACGATTCACGCGCCAACCCAACACCACAACTGGGTCAAATTGAAGCGACCAACCCTTGTGGAGAACAACCACTATTACCATACGATGCTTGTACACTAGGCAGCATTAATCTAGCCCTTTACATCAAAGACGGCGCTTTTGACTGGGATGATTTACGCAAAGACGTTCATGAATCTGTCCACTTCCTTGATAACGTTTTGGACATGAACCAATACCCAATCGACAAAGTTCGCGACACCGTTCGCCAGATTCGCCGAATTGGTTTTGGAATCATGGGCTTTGCCGACGCACTTTTGATGATGAACATTGGCTACAACACCGAAGATGGTTTGAAAATGGCCGAAAATGTTATGCAATTCATCCAAAAAGAATCAGATGTAGCGAGTGTTGAACTAGCCGAAACTCGTGGCGTTTTCCCAGCATTCAAGGGATCAATCTATGACAAACCGGGCGAAATTAAACCACGCAACGGCGCCCGAACTACAATTGCTCCAACCGGAACAATTGCGATGTTGGCCGAAACTTCAAGCGGTTGCGAACCATTGTTTGCACTTACTTATTCAAAAAACACAATCGAAGGCAAACGCTTATTCCAATCTAGCCCATATTTTGCTGCAGCTTTGAAAAAACGCGGCCTATATTCGGAAGAATTATTGGAACAAATTCAAGCCAATGGCGGATCAATCCAAAACATGGATTCAATGCCAGACGATTTGAAAAAGACTTTCGTCGTTGCTGGCGATATTAGTCCCGAATGGCACCTAAAAATTCAAGCTTCTTTCCAGAAGTACGTTGATAATGCCATTTCAAAGACGATTAACTTCCCTAATACTGCAACCGTTGAAGATGTCCGAAAAGCATATTTGATGGCTCACACAATCGGTTGCCGTGGTATCACAATCTACCGAGATGGTAGCCGCGACAAACAAATTTTGGAAGTCAAAAAAGATTCCTCATACTTTGATAAATTAGCTGGTAATAAAGCCGAAACTGTCGCCGAAGTTGAATTAGCTCCAGTTCGCATCGACCTTAAACCACGACCAAGCGTTCTAAATGGTCGTACACACAAGGTCATGACACCGTTAGGCAAAGCATTTGTATCAATCAACGAAGACGAAGACGGAAATATATTTGAAGTATTCATCAACGTTGGACGTGCTGGGTCAGACATTACTGCTGACGCTGAAGCAATCGGACGTTTGATATCGCTGACATTCCGAATCCCAACCGATTATTCATCTGACCAAATCGCTCAAAAAGTTATATCACAACTTCGCGGTATTGGCGGATCAAGTTCGACCGGATTTGGCGCTGACCGTGTACGATCACTGGCTGATGCTGTTGCGAAAGTCATAGAACAACACCAAGCAACCAAAAAAGCTGTCATCGTCCTGGAAGGAACTGAACAAACCGAAACCGTACCATTGTGGCAAGCTGAGACAGCCCACAAAATTACTGACATGTGCCCAGAGTGCGGATCGGCTAGCCTACGATTCATCGAAGGTTGCCAAAAATGTGAGCTGTGCGGTTTTAGTAAGTGTTAAATTAGATAAAATTTCGGGTACAAATAAATTAATCAAATAATCTGTTATTAGCTTTCGCTGTCCAGCGAAACGAAAAACAAGAAAGAATAAATCAATGAAAAAAATCACAAAACAACAAATTATCGCGCTAGTAGCAATTGTATTGTTAGTAATCGCAGCGGTCGTAGCTGGAGTTTATTACAACCAGTCAGTTACCGTCCAAAATAACGTAGTCCAAATTCAAAAATCATCACTCGTAAATAACGAGCTTACATACAAGGGCAAAGACGGCATTACAGCGCTAGCACTGTTACAAGAAAATGCTACAATAGTAACCAGCGGCACAGGTGAAATGGCCTATGTAACAACTATTAATGGCGTTACAGCTAACCCAAAGAACCAATACTGGCAATTGTTCCTAAACGACAAATCAGCCTCAGTGGGCGCAGGTAGCTTGGTCACAAAAAGCACCGACACAATTACTTGGAAACTAAGTTCATTCTAAAAGGATAAATTATATGGTAAAAAACGCTCAATTATTTAAAAGAATCGCATTTGCTGCACTACTGATAGCTGTAGCTGTCGGTTGGAGAATTGTAAATTTTAATTACCATATTGCACCAAACCTAGAAATCGTAACAGCAGTTAGTGTACTAGCTGCTGTTACACTAGGGTTTAGGGCGGCAATAGTCGTACCAATCACGACTATGATTATATCCGACCTAATCATTGGCAATTCATCGATATTTATTGCTACATGGAGTTCATTTGTAATTATCGGTGCATCCGCATTGTTATTGAAAAAACTCAACAAACAACCAAAAAAACAAATCCTCTATTCAGTCGGATTTGCAGCTGCCAGTTCTTTCTTTTTCTTCATCGTCACAAATTTCGGCGTATGGGCACAAGGCTGGTATCCAGCAACCTTCGCTGGTTTAATGGATAGTTACATCATGGCAATTCCATTCTATCGCACAATGTTAATTGGTAACTTAATCTTGGTACCATCAACAATCGCCGTCTGGCAGGCTGTAAGGGCTCATCAGACCGCTAGAAACCTAGTAGTCGATTCCTTTGTTCGCAAGTAATTTATCGTCAAAATGATGCTTTATTTTCGTCATATCGGTCGCGATATCAACCTTATTAATAAGTGATTTTGGAAAGTTGCGACCGGTAAGACAAAGACTGGTCTGTGGATGCTTTTTATCAATAAGCAACTGCAGATCTTTTTTTGTTAGTAAGCCATCATGAACAGCATTATTAATCTCGTCGCAAATAACTAATTGGTAATCACCACTAGTTGCGGCCTTAAATGCAAAATCATAAGTTTTTCTAGCCTCAGCTATATGTTCTTCACGAGTCGCCTTAGAACTTAGTTCGCCAGCATCAAAAAAACCCAAACCACCTTTGTAAAAATCCAGTTTGTCTTTGTAGATTGGCGCAATTGTACGAATAAAATTGTGCTCGCCGACTTCCCACATTTTGATGAATTGGACAAACGCTACCTTAAAACCCGTACCAAGTGCCCTGGCCATTAAACCCAAACTAGCACTGGTTTTACCCTTGCCATCACCCGTATAAACAATAATAACGCTATCTTTCTGTTTATAATCTTCAAATGCCATATATATAGTATAGAACTAAAATAACACCTTTGCTAGAAGGTGTTATTTATTTTTGGTTTAATTACATATGAAGAAATTTTAAGGCTTCATAGACTAGAAAAGCTGGCCAAAATATCGCCTTGAAGAATCCCAGTACGAAAAGCCAAAATGAGCTAGCGATTCCGAAATAATAAAACAAGGCGCCAATTACACCTAATCCATAAACAGCTTCTCCGCCACGAGCTCCATGGTGATATTTTCGATGCTTACAGTTGTGTTCACAATTTTCTTTTTCCATACTATCCCCCTTTGTCTGTCATTATACATCGTCTACATTACAAAAGAAAAATGAGCAGGTAGTTAGCGCCTGCTCTCGCTTGGTTCTGGTTATTGCCGTTAGTCATTACGACAGTTGCATTTTTCATGATTATTGCCATCCGTTTTGTCGGGGCTCATGAATACACAGTCGCGTTCATTACATTCTGAGCAGGATTTCCTGTCAGATGCTGTGCCGTCCTCTTTGGGTTCGGCAAACGTTTGGATACAGCCCTTTGTTTTGTGGCACACGCCACACTCAATCCGATCTCTTGCCTTTACCATTTTCTTCACCATCTGGCACCTCCAGCCATACTCGTCATACTACGCTAAGTTCAAAATGGCTGTGGGCCAGTTTTGCAAGCCGAACATATTTCTTGAACGGTTTGATCGGGCCCAATACGGTTGAGATTGCACGATTTAAATCGACAATCGGGACAACATTTTTGGCATACTACAATGTCAACTCTTTCTGTTAAGTTGACCTCAAAGTATGACAGCAACTTTTTGCAATTTATGCATATTACCCCAATTTTCATTGTGCACCTCCGCACGGGCTGTACTCTACAACAAAAAGAACGGTCGCAATACCATTGACATACGACTTAATTAGTATTATAACATATTGTTTTATGAAAAGTATAGGGGTCCAAACAAGGAAAGTGAGCAGGTAGTAAGCGCCTGCTCTCGCCGGAAAGTTCATGCGTAAAGCAATGGGTGAACGATTTTCTCGTAGATACGAGATATTCTTCGTGCCAGTTTCTTTGGAACGTAGAATTCACACATGCGACAATACACATGCAGGGCGTTAAAGTGGTGTTGCAGACGAGCTCTCATGGCGAACCTCCTTGTTCAGAAGTTAACAACGTTAAACTCTAGTAGTACAACTACCTACATTCGTTTCTTTTTTTAAAAGATCTGTTTGTATTTCGTCGTTACATCGATGTTGTGAACATTATGTCCAACCATCTTTGTAGCGATATTACTTACGTCCCTGTTCACATGATATCACTAAAGCTTATTTACTGGATGTCGAATAATGGTTTTAAGCTTGTCGGGCGACACTTTCCTGAAATCGCTAAGATATATCTCGTGATGTTTTTTTGACAACTGCAGACCGTTATCTGGTACGAATTCATTGTGCATTTCGGCGATAATTGGACCTTCGGTTTGATATGAGCCAATATGGAGAGTCTGAACGCTCAGACCTTCGTCGTAAACCTCAAACCTAATTTTACCAATGCTCGTTGGATTACTTTTTTTAATAACTTTATCAACGGCGGTTTTATACATCTTGTCCGTAATCCAATCAGGCACCATTACCATCATCGTCCAATCCCAATTTGATTTATTGCCTGTTATAAAATCATCCATATTTGCGGACCACCATAGACCTTCGGGTGGTGGCACGACATAATCTTTGCCAAGGTCGATTTTGCTCATAAATTTCAGAGTATAAGCAACAGGAAATAGCGTCTCCATAGCATCAGAAAATTCTTTGGAAGTATTTGGATCACCATGACCATCAACCATCAAGTATTTCATCTTAGGAACGCTAACAATACGAATTTGATTGTGTTTTGCCTTGTACGAATCGAGGGTCTTTTTAAAATCAATTTTATTCATGAGTTAATTTTAGCAAGCTATTTCCAAAACGATCCAGCATTGAGGCTGTTACAACTACAGGCCTGGCAAAGACTATGATAATACGAGTAATAAGATGAATCATAGCCACCATATGAGTAGCCGTTTCGTGGACAACCTGATGCCCAACAACTAGAACAGCTACAGTAATAATACAATCGTTTAGGGGCTACATATGTAGGAGTTGTTGTTTGTGTTGGCGTACCTGGGGTAGTGGTTTGGGTTGTCGTGTCTGTTGGAGTATCGGTTTTTAGAAAATCTGTAATTGCAGGGCTAAATCTAATATAGCAAACGCCAATAATTAACGAGAGGACGAACAGACACGATAATGTAAAAATTTTATCCAAAACTTTAAACCATGCCTGATGCGAATGATTAATTTGATGTTTTGGTTTGGCGTGAACTTCAGCAGCAGCATCAGGGCTTGATGGTGCTTTGGCAGGAACTCTCTTTATAATTCTACTTTGAGCAACGCTTAGAATAATAAGAATTGCGATTAATACATAGATTCCCGCTGGTTTTACTTCTAATTCTTTTATCAAAGATAAATAAGGTGTCAAAATATATTGAGTATAGATTTGATAAATCGAATCTAGCATATTTATATAATACACTAGTCCGACTAAAAGACCGACCAAATGGTCGGTTTTTTAGTTGGTGCGGGTGAAGAGACTCTGTCACGATAAAATTCGTCCCGAATTTTTCTCGACCCCGCCTCAGTCGGTGACGTTCGTCATCCGGCTTCCGGCCTTGCGAACTGCAGACTTGCAGTTCTCACTCTCTCCCTCTGAGGTCGAGAATTAGAGTCTCATTCAGACCAAATAAATAATCCAGCGGCGAGGCTGGATTATTTATTTGGTGCGGGTGAAGAGACTCTAACTCTCGACCTCTTCCTTGGCAAGGAAGCGCTCTAACAACTGAGCTACACCCGCATATAGGTGATGTTTTGTTTTATGAAATGTACTTGCGGTTACTAGTTGCTTCCTTGGCCCTGCAAGGAATGTCACAATAAATTTCTTTCAGAAATTTTCGCGCTCTAACAACTGAGCTGTCACGATAAAATTCATTCTGAATTTTTCGCGCCCCCGCCTCAGTCGGTGACGTTCGTCATCCGGCTTCCGGCCTTGCGAACTGCCACCGGCAGTTCTCACCCGCATATAGGTGATGTTTTGTTTTATGGAATTTAGTATGGTGGCTCCTCCCAGGGTTGAACTGGGGACACAAGGCTCTTCAGGCCTCTGCTCTACCACTGAGCTAAAGAGCCATACCCAACTATTGTAAGTGATAACTAGCTACTTTTCAAGCGCATTACTAATCAAAAACTCGATTAAACCACTATACGACATTCCCTGTTGACGCCATAATTTCGGATACATACTGATATTCGTAAATCCAGGCAAAGTATTTATCTCGTTCAGATACAGCGTATTGTCGTCCGACAAGAAAAAATCAATGCGTGATAACCCTTGACCACCGACAATCATATAAGCAGTTTTTGCGATGGATTGTATAGTTTCAGATAGATCAGCTGAAATATCAGCCGGAATAATTGCTTTGGACTGGCTAGATGCGCTGTATTTAGATTCAAAGCTGTAAAATTCGCTGTCTGGTCGTATCTCGCCAACTCCGCTTGTTTTGGCACTACTGCCACTTCCCAACATTCCAACTTCCAATTCACGGGCTTTGATAGCTTTTTCAATCAAGACTTTTGAATCAAATTTGTGGGCCTCACTAAGTGCGGTCGCTAATTCTTCATCATTACTTGCCTTGCTAACTCCCACCGAACTGCCACACCTAGCTGGTTTTATGAATAATGAATTTCCAAGTGTAGCCGATAATTTTCCAAAGCTTGGCATTGGCTCACCGGTTTCATGAACCGCGTATGGTACCGTTTTAATACCAGATTGTTCAAGCAATTGTTTAGTTAGAACTTTATCAATACAAACAGCTGATGTAGCTACGCCACAACCAACAATTGGGATATGCATTAATCGTGCTAATCCCTGGACGGTGCCGTCTTCGCCATTTTCGCCATGAAGTATTGGTAAAATTACATCCGGGGTAATAAACCGACCGTTCGGAATAGTAGTGAAGCTTCTGGCGCCCAAAACCGGAACAAGCTGAACTTGATCTTGGGTGTCAGATATTTGATCAAAGGAATCTAATAACCACCACCTACCGGATTCATCTATAAATCCTAAATATATATCAAATTTCGTATCATCAAGGGCCGCGAAGACGTTGCGTGCCGAAGAAATTGAAACAGTATGTTCAGAAGATTCGCCACCGAACAGTAACATTACCGTGGTTCGTTGTGCCATGCGTTCATTATACGAGGTATAATAGGTATATGCAACGCGTACCACTTGCGGAGAGGATGAGACCAACCACATTAGATGAGGTTATTGGTCAAACTCATTTGCTGGGTCAAGGCGAAATCTTACGTCAAATTGTCAAAAACCAAGAACCTGTCAGTTTAATTTTATGGGGACCGCCAGGTAGTGGCAAGACAACCTTGGCGCGAATTATAGCCAACGAAGTCAAAGCTGAATTTATCGAGATATCAGCGGTCACTAGCGGTAAAAAAGACGTTACGATTATTATCGAACACGCTCGACAAAACTGGAATTTACAGATTAGAACGGTTTTGTTCGTTGACGAAATTCATCGATTTAACAAAGCTCAACAGGATGCCTTTTTACCTCACGTTGAATCAGGATTGATTACGTTAATTGGCGCAACTACTGAAAACCCCAGTTTTGAGATTATCAATCCCCTTTTATCTCGCAGTCGAGTTCTTGTTTTGCAGCCCCTTAGTAAAAATGAAATTATCACAATTTTAAAACATGCCTTAAAACTCGAAAAAAAGACGAAAAATGTCACACCAAAAGCCCTCGATTATCTGGCCGAGTTATCTGGTGGTGATGCCCGCGTTGCGCTGGGAAATCTTGAATTATCACTTGGTATGAACGCCAAAGTCACACCTGAGATTGTCAAAGTAGCGGCTCAAAAAAAAGTACCTGGATATGACAAAAAGGGCGACATGCACTATAACGTCATCAGTGCCTTCATTAAAAGCATGCGTGGTGGCGATGTTGATGCTGCACTTTATTATCTAGCACGAATGCTTGATGCTGGTGAAGATCCTAAATTCATTGCCCGTCGAATGGTCATATTTGCCAGTGAAGATATTGGGCTGGCTGGCAATGGTGCGTTAGGACTAGCCCTGAACGCGTTCCAAGCCGTTGAGCGCGTCGGTATGCCCGAATCGACAATTATACTAGGCCATGTTGTAACAGCCCTGACAAGCAGCAAAAAATCACGTCAAACGACAGATGCTATCAAGCGTGCGATGGAACTTGCCACAAAATATCCTTCATCGCCTGTTCCCTTGCATTTGCGCAACACGCCAACCAAATTGATGGAAGACATCGGTTATGGTAAAGATTACAAAATGGAAGCTGGGTTCAAGCACAAAAAAGGCTTTTTGCCAGATGAGTTAAGAGATAAATTGATATTTTAATTAACTATTTCCTGGAATCAATAATTTTCGTCACCGCTGATACTGTCCACGCCTGGCACTGTTCGGGAATAGTTATTTCTCCATTTAAGTGGATTTTGTCAGGACCGCCTCGCTCATATTCGTATTTTACTTCACCTAAACTATCGACATAATAAAATTCATAAAAATCATTTGATTTTTGAGCCGCCATCAGTAAACGATTTTCAAGCTCTGTTGCTGGATCGGTAAAACCATGTCGGCGAAGCCCTTTGGCAATATCGTACGTATCTTTGGGCCAACTAACAAGACTGCCGTGATAATCAGCAATGTTAATTAAATCTTTATGTTTTAATGATCGCGTTCTAACGCCAACGTCAGTAATAAAATCTTCGCTCATTATAATATCGGTAATTGGTTGAACGTATTTCAGGCGGTCATTCTCTGGTAAATCAAGCAAAAGATTTGAATCAAGCACCGCTGCAGTATTTGACGTGCAAGTCATAATTTGACGAGTTGCGCCGTTATTATCGCGATCAAGTCCAATTGCAAAATAAGGTTTATCAACATCATCTATCCACATTAGTTTTAAGGTATTTTCTTGAAGCTTACGTGCCAATGATACATATTTATTATTTTCATCGTCAGTAAGAATTTTTAATTCACTAGCAGCCATCAACGCGTCATACGCATAACCTTGAACCTCAATTGATGCAATACCACTATCGGCTGCGGCAGGGGTACCGTCGAGATGTAAATATCCAGTTCGTGAGTCTTTCCACGCTTGATAAGCCAAGCCTTCAGGATTCTCGCGTTTAAATTCTAAAAGCCCCCATGGTGAAGATTCTAATCTGTTTTTTACCCATTCAGCTGCGCTATAAACATGCTCTACGAATGGTTTTTTATTGCCATTTACATCTGCGACTTCTTCGCCTAAAATATCCGGACCATATTCTGAAACATATCGCCCAACTAAACGAACAAATAATGGCGTCGAGTCAACCGACCCATAATATCGAAACATAGTTTCGGATCCGCCCCAACGAGCTGAAAGAATTTCGATAATTTTTTTTGACTTTTCAGGTACTGGCACACCGCCCATTTCGACAGAACGATATTCATGATGAATTTTTCCAAATTCCTCTTCGGTTTTTTCATTTTTTTCGATACCCTGCATACTGGCCATCGCAATCAGAATTTCTTTTGTAAGCTTTCGGTCGATAGATAGTAAATCCTCTCCAACCTCAATTGAATCGCGCCCAAAAATCGCATATTGATAGTTTTCGCCAGTGCTAGCATATATTCCCAAGCCTTGAGGCGCTTTTAAAGTCTCGATTTTCTGGCGAGTAAGTATATCTAGTCGTTCTGTGTCTATCATGGTGTCAAGATTTTGTTTTGGTAAGTTATTATTTTGTTCGTTTTCTATCATAATATGTTGTCTAGGATATTATTTTTTCATAAAGTGCAACGTACTCTTTTGCCATCCTGTCGTTGGTAAAATTCTGCAAAACATGGTTGCGACAATCTTGTCTTTTAATACTATCAATCAAACCTACTGCTTTTATTAAATCATCTTCATTACTACATAGAAAGCCAGTCTTTTTGTCGATTATAATCTCGGGTATTGATCCGCGCCTCATACCAATAACTGGCGTACCACAAGCCATAGATTCAATGTTGGTCAAACCAAATGGTTCGTCCCACTGAATCGGCGACAACAAAGCTTTGGCATTCCCCAATAAATCTATAGTGCCATTTCGGTCAATTTCGCCAATATATTGGATTTGATCACCGTCAATATGTGGCAAGATCTCGGTTTCGAAGTACTTTCTTTCAAAACTATTTATTTTGGCAGCCATCACTAAACGTTGACCAGTTTTTTTAGCTACCTGTATAGCCTCAACTGGACCTTTAATAGGAGAAAATCGACCTAAAAATGCCAGATAATTTTGAGGTGTTTCATTATAGCGAAATTTTTGTGGGTCTAGACCATGATAAACAGTAGCAACGTAGTTTAAATCAGGTCTAGGAATACGCTGTGAATCGCTGATACTTACGAATGGCATATCTTTGAAATGACCATACATTTCATTCTCGCAAGCATCATCCAGTATCCAATGTATGGTAGTGACGATTGGTTTTTTAAATAAATCCTTTAATAACAGTGCCTGCCAACCAGCATGATTATGAACAATATCAAAATCTCCATTTGCAATAATTTGTGACGCTTTCACCAAAGCCTCGTAAGTTTTTGCTTCACGAAGGCGTTTAGATATGCCGGACCCAATAGCCTTATCGACTAATGGCACTAGTTTGCAGCTTACTTCTGAGTCACCGCTCGCAAAAACGGTTACGTCATGACCTTGTTTATGAAGCTCTTCAGCTAGGTTATAAACAACTGTTTCTATTCCGCCATATTTTTTAGGTGGCACCGATTCTTCAACCGGCGCTAATAGAGCAATCCGCATACGATTCAGAACTCCTATCTGTATATTTTCATTATATCACGGAAAAATGTGTCATTATTTTGGACTATTGTTTGTCTGTAATAAGTTTGCTTAGAGCCTCGTTATAACCATTGATCATAGATTGATTACTAAACTTATTTAAGACATGCTCGCGACAAGCTTTGCGATCAATAGTGTCGATCTTTTTTATCGCCTCAGCCATTTCTTCGATTGTATCAACAATAAATCCAGTTACTCCGTCAACAATGAGCTCTGGAACCGAACCACGGCGGAAAGCGATGACTGGGGTACCGCATGCCATTGCCTCTGTAAACACCAACCCAAATGGCTCTTCCCATGTGATAGGCGCCAGTAAGGCCTTGGCTCCACCGTATTCCCTAACCAATTCATCCCTAGACACAAAGCCGCAATACTTCACGCTATCATTTAACTGTGGTTTTATGACTTCATTAAAGTATATAGTTGAATCCCCTTGCAAAATCTCGCCAAACAAATTTATTGGCACTTCAGCCAATTGGGCAGCTTTTATAGCCCCCGACGGATTCTTTTCTTCAACCATTCGACTAGCAAACATCACATAATCACCCGGTGTTTCATTAAAGGCAAACATTTCAACATCAATCCCGTTGTAAACAGTTGCCAAATATGGTAAATCAGGCGCCGGATTACGCTGAGCATCCGTAATAGACACAAGATGTTGGTTCGGAGTCAAGAACCGTCTGTATATATCAGCTCTCCATGGCGTTATGGGATCATGAAGTGTATAAATAATCTGAACATTTGGCAAAATTCTGCCCATTATTATTCCGCGATCAATAGGGTGTATCAATAAAACATCATATTCGCCATTATTAGCACGACGCAGCATCTCGGCAATAAAGAACTCATCCCAAATACCACAAAGTTTTTCTTCCTGCCCAGGAGCATTTGGATAAACATATTGACCATTCTCATTCTTTGGGAATGGTTCTAGGCCACCAGTAACAACCGGAACGCCTAAATGGCTACCTACCGGCCCATAATAATCAACTTTATGCCCTAATGCCTGAAGGCCTTCGCAAACTGCCACTGCGATATCAATAGGGGCATACGTTAATCCAAAGGGTTGTGGCGTTGTTATACAGCCAGTTACCATTGTTGCAATTTTCATTTAGTATCTACTCCTTTATTTTTATAACATTTACAGATTCATTCAACGTTTTTACCATTCAACTTTATAGCCTGCTGGTAACGATCAATGTACGAGGCTGCCATTATTTTAGCCGAGAACTTATCTTGTACTGATTTCCTACAAGCATTTGGATCAATTTCATCGATTCGATCTATGTATTGTTCAAACTCTTCTTCGTTATTCGCCAAAAAACCATTGACGCCATGTTCAATAATTTCTGGCATTGCCCCCTTGTTCATTGCAATAACAGGAGTACCGCAAGCCAGCGCCTCAATTACTACCATACCAAATGGCTCATCCCAGTCGATAGAAAACAACAATGCTTTTGGTTCAGATAAGAACTTCATTTTATCTGGCCCACTTATATCACCAACATATGTAATCTTTTCACTTTGAATAGTATATGGTAAGACCTTGTCTTTATAATAACGAAAACCGTCAGTAGCTAAAAATGGACTATTTGGATTTGCCAGCTCAGACAATAATTGATTATTTGAACCTATACCACTTATCATGCCCGCCATACGCAATTCCAGCCCTCTTTTTGAACAAATTTTAGCAGCTATGTGCTGCCCTTTATCGGGCGTGAACCTTGAAAGAGTTATAAAATGATCTTTCTTTTCCTGCACAAATGGAAAATTCTCAAGCCTAATCGCATTATAGACGGTTGGCAAAATATGCTCGCGTAATTTGTCTGATGCCGGTTTCATTAAAGTGTCAGATATGCCCACTATATACATCCGCCCCATGTGATTAGCGAGTTGATTCCAAAATGGCCTATTATCGGGCAAACCCTGAGATAATCTTGATTCATCCGAGAATGGTGGTCCATGAAGCGTATGGACAACAGGCGGTAATGTAGGATCACTAGTTGCCCATGCCAATAATTCCGGACCAAGAAAACCGTTGTGATCATGTATCACATCGAATCCGCCATCATTTTTTATTTTGTCCAATGAATACTGCATATGAGCAGCTAAAATCGGCAAAACGTCGAACATAGGTTTGGCTATATTAGTAAACTGCTCCTCGTCATACAAAGCATGCGTTATAACACCATCCATTAAATGTTTACTATTACTAAACACTTCGACATCTATACCCATCGTGGTTAATTCATTAATTAATCCTTCAAGAACTAATTCAATGCCACCATAGCCTTTTACAGGCAGCGCTAACCAAGGAGGAGCAATTATAGCTACGCGCATAAATTTAACCCAAAAATGTCGCAAAAGTTATCGTGTTTGATGTGCATATTATTAATCACAGTTACATACATTGTATCATGCGCTTATTTCACTTATATTCCAAACTTTGTCGGCTTTTTTATCAGCAAGCACCATGCAAAAAAGACGAAGTAAACGAGTGGCGTTAGCAGTTGTAGTAAATTCGCGATTGTTGTAACTTTTTGCCAATTCCATTGTACTATTTGACATGGATGTATATTTTTCACTATCCATCATCAGCTCACTAATAAATGATGCTCCCCGGTCTATATCAAAATTGGGTTTATCAAAATCAAGCACTATGCCTGACTTACCGTCTACAACCTGTAATGACAAACCGCCGCGATTAGATATAACTACTGGTATACCATGGCGAATCCAGTCGCTAACACGTGTTTCAAGGCCTTCAGCCTCGGAAGTCTGAAGAGCAACCATTTGAGCGTCGCCACCTGGTGATGGGCTCATTAGCGCATTTATTGCTTCGTAATTATGACTTAGGCGCATAATTATAATGTCATTTTTATCATTTGGATATTTCTCACGTCTGATTTGTAGCATTTTTTCATATATTGGCATGCCACTTGGGTCATCAACCGATCCGTTACCTACTATTACTATCTGGGGTAGTTTTGATTTTGACATTCCAGTATTTATCATTGATTGTCTGGTCTCTACGCCCAAAGCCATTGCTTTGTCCATGCCCTTAGACTCATCAAAACGCGCAATCAAAACAATCCTACGGCGTTTTGTATCTAGTTCGCTTTGAATATCATTCAATCTACCATCAGAGGCAAACATTTTGTTTTGATTTGTTATTTCACGATTTATAAAATTTATACCGTTTTTTATTTCTTTTTTACTAAGCACTCGATTTAAATCATCAAATGGGTCAGCGGTTGCGGGTACAAAAAAAGTTTTATCATACATACCTGGATATATAAATTCTTTGACAGGGTGATTTACTACAGCATCAACATCCCTCAAACCGCATTCGTCCATTAAATACGATGCAATTTCACCCTGAGGACTAGACTTGTCAGCCATTAATTCAAAACTGGTATCTATGTGACTCCGCCAAATCAACTTCGCATTTGGATTTACTTTTTCTATATATCGCTTTAGGGGAGCGGGCTGCGGATCATCCAATACGACAATATCGGCGTTTATTATTGCTTGTTGCACCATTAAAATTTCTGTATTTTCTTTGTTCCATTTTTGATGAATTAGCTTACCAGCATCATCAATCCTCTCGCTCGGAGCAGACCGACGTTGCAAAATGTTATGCATTTGTTTAGTAAACAAAAAAGGGTTGGGTTCATTTAAATTTGTCCTGCCGCCCATAACATACCAATGAGCTTCCACTCCCAACATATTTAATAAAAGAATTAATGGCGGACGCATCATCGCAACTCCTCCACCTTCCATAGTCGGATTGATGAAGACTACTGACTTTCCCGACATATCTTTTGCCCATTTTAATAGTAGTTCCCAATCCAAGACTGGAGTTTCGCGGCGATAATTTTCTAGTGTCAAATCGCTATCGACAGTTACCTCATACGTTGCTGGGTCACGATAGACTCTGAATGTCTCTTGAGTACGAACCGAGTTAGTAAGATTCTTTTGCCAGAACTTTATTAACGCAAGAATATCAGTAAAACTTGATAAAGTGTTTTTGGTTTTTGTTTTCAACATATATCTATAATAACACTCACATAAGCACCACGAAAACGCAGTGCTTGTGTATGACTATAAATGGGCTACTTCTGCAACGTTGTAATTTATGGTATAATCACTGGTGAGTGTAATGGTATTTTATGACCGCTAGTCTTGTTATAGTCTCAAATCGTCTTCCAATTAGTGTCAAAAGAACTAATGATGAGTTAGTATATTACCCAAGCATTGGAGGTTTGGCGACCGGATTAGCAGGTTATACAAAAAATAAAAAGAATAAATGGATTGGTTGGCCGGGGATAGCTAGCGATTCATTAACTGTAAAAGAAAAAAATGATATTACTGAAAAACTACTTACCCATAACTGCTACCCGATATTCTTAACACAAAAGCAGTTAGATGGTTTCTACAATGGTTACAGCAACAGTATCTTGTGGCCACTGTTTCACAACATGCAAATCGCCCCAAGCGCCATCAAACAACAAAAAAGTTTTTGGGATATTTACAAGCAAGTAAACGCAATATACGCAGATTGCGTATTAAAACTTTGCGAACATGGCAGCAGTATATGGATAAATGATTATCAGCTTATGTTATTGCCTGCCTTGCTACGGGAAAAACACATACATGATAAAATTGGCTTTTTTCTGCATATCCCCTTTCCTAACGCAAAAGAATTCGCTAGCTTAGACAATGCCAAGGACCTTATACTTGGAGTCTTGGGGTCTGAATTAATCGGATTTCACACCGAAAGCTACGTAAATAACTTTATTAAAACTTGCCAACGACAAAAAATTGGCCTTCTTACAGAAGACTGTATTGCGCTTGACGATAGAATCATACGAATAACTAATTTTCCAATGGGTATAGACTACGCTAAATTTGCCAGAGCTGGAAAATTAAAAGTTGTAAAAAAAGAAATAATCCAATTACATAATAAATATCGAGGCCGAAAAATAATCCTTACTGTTGATAGACTCGATCCAACAAAAGGACTTATCGAACGCGTACATGCATACCGCAAGCTGCTGTTAGACAACGAACCACTTCACGGCAAGATTACAATGATAATGCTTGTCGTGCCATCACGCACCGAGATAGAAGAATATCAAAAACTCCGTATACAACTTGAGAAGCTTATAAATCGTACTAACGCAGAGTTTCGATCATTGATTTGGGAACCAATCGAATATATGTACACGTGTTTGCCATTCGAAAAATTAATTCCTCTATACCAATTAGCTGATGTAGCATTTATTTCGCCTTTGATTGACGGCATGAACCTAGTTGCAAAAGAATTTATCGCAAGCAAGCAAAACAAAAATGGCGTTCTGATTCTTAGTAAGACCGCCGGTGCCGCTGAAGAATTACATGACGCATTAATCGTTAATCCAACCAACCAAAACAGTCTAGTAAAAGCATTATCTAGGGCAATCGTAATGACCAAAGCAGACATGAGAAAACGCCTACAAAATATGCAAAAGCACGTCTCGACCTACACCGTTCAAAATTGGGCTAATAACTATTTGAACTCTCTACTGACCTCACCTAGTTTGCCTGTTGTGCGTACAAAATCATTATCATATAGCTGGCAGCAAGAACTTCTTGCTGCTTATTCGTCTGCGTTAAAACGGGTATTATTATTTGACTATGACGGCACCTTAGCCCCTTTCGTTGATAAGCCAGAATTAGCCGAACCCTCTGTTCAACTTAAAAAACAAATGGAACAAATATCAAGCAACAAACAAAATCGCGTAATTATAATTAGCGGGCGCAACAAAGAAAGCCTAGGTGAATGGTTTAATAATCTTCCAATAACTCTAGTCGTCGAACACGGAAGTTTAATACGTCGAGCCGGCGAAGAACAATGGCACACTGAAATGAATTTTGATACCTCTTGGAAGCCTATGATATTAACCATCCTTGAACAACACGCAATCAAGGTACCTGATTCATTTGTTGAACAAAAGCAAAATTCATTAGTTTGGCATTATCGTGTTGCAAAACCATATTATGTTCAAAAATATCTAGTATCACTAAAACGTCTTCTTCAACCATTGACTCAAAAGCTTAACTTAAAAGTCGAACAAGGCAATATGATATTAGAGGTCCGACCGACGAGCATCAGTAAAAGCACCTATGCTCTGGAATACTCTAAGAATGCTGATTTTGTACTTGCAATCGGTGATGATACAACTGATGAAGAGATGTTCTTAGCACTCCCCCCAACCGCTTGGACTATAAAAGTTGGCACCGGCAACACTGCTGCACGCTATCGCGTAAAAGATGTTAACGAAGTGCATGAGCTACTAGATAAACTAATAGTTGACTAGTTTTTAGCAGCGCGTTTGCGTTGATTTGGATCAAGAATCTTTTTACGTAGGCGTAAACTTTTTGGAGTTACTTCCAACAGTTCGTCGTCTTCGATAAAGTCGATACATTGTTCAAGGCTAAGGTTTGTAAATGGTGTCAACTGAGTTGTACCATCGCTTGATGAGCTACGCATATTAGTTAGATGTTTTGCCTTACAAACGTTGATTTCAAGGTCTTCACGGCGTTGATATAGGCCAACAATCATACCCAAATATACATTAACAGTAGGCCCTACGAATAGTTCGCCACGCGATTCTGCCATTTCCAATGCGTATGGTGTTGTAACACCAGCTTCGGTAGTGACAAGTGCACCGTTACGAGTCTTTGGAATCTTGGGACCAAGTGGCTGATATCCATGTGGCAACGCATTCATAATTACTGTACCTTTGGTAGCAGTAAGTAATAAGTTACGTAGACCAATAAGTGCACGAGTTGGTAAGATATAAGTCACACGGGCAGCACCGCTGCTGGCTTGCTCTTGTTTAACCATAGCTGCACGACGATTGCCCAATTCTTGGCTAACTGTACCCAAAAATTCTGGAGAGACTTCAATTAATAGTTCTTCTATAGGTTCTTTTTCTTTGCCGTCTTCCATGATTGTAACAACTTGTGGGCGACCGACTTCAAATTCAAAGCCTTCACGTCGCAAAGTTTCAATCAAAACTGAAAGGTGTAATTCACCACGACCAGAAACCTTAAATCCGATACCGTCATCTTCAACACGCAAGCTGACGTTAGTTTCAAGTTCTCGTTTCAAACGATCGCCAATTTGGCGTGATGTATTAAACTGACCCTCTTTGCCCTTCATTGGGCTAGTATTTGGTCCAAGGTAGATACTAATCGTTGGAGCTTCGATGTCAATCAATGGCAATGCTTCTGGGTTTTCACGGTCAGCAATTGTTTCACCAATACGAGCATCAGCAACGCCAGTAATCGCAACAATATCTCCAGCACTTGCACCATCAATCTCTTCACGGACTAGTCCACGGTAACTAAAAATCTTGTCGATTTTAGCAGGAATTTGTTCGCCTTCACGGTTAATCAAAATTACTGGAGTAGCTTTTTTGACTAATCCACGGCTGACGCGACCAATTGCATATTTGCCCAAGAATGAGTCATATTGCAACGATGTAACAAGTAGCTGTAATGGGCCATTAACATCAACGTCTGGCGCTGGAATATCATTAATAATTGCGTTAAAAATTGGGCTTAAATCAGCTGGTTCGTCCATATTATCTGGGAATTCTTTCCAGGCTTTACCGGCGCGACCATTTGAATAATAAACAGGATAATATAGTTGGCTATCATCAACGGCAAGTTCCAAAAATAAGTCTGATACTTCGTCAATAACTTCAGCGATTCGGCGTGAAGGTTTATCGATTTTGTTAATAACGACGACTGTTTGCAAACCAAGTTCAAGCGCCTTTGAAAGAACGAATTTAGTTTGTGGCATTGGGCCTTCTTGAGCGTCAACGATTAATAAAACACCGTCGGCCATATTCAGTGTGCGTTCGACTTCCCCACTAAAATCGGCATGCCCTGGAGTATCAACGATATTAATCTTGTAATCACCGTAATAGACAGAGGTCTGTTTAGCGGTAATAGTAATACCACGTTCGTGCTCTTGATCGCCGCTGTCCATAATCAAGTGCTGTTCCATTTCGGCCTGATTAGAACGGAAAGTATTACTTTGTTTCAATAAACCATCCAGCAAAGTAGTCTTGCCGTGGTCAACGTGAGCGATAATAGCAACGTTTCGAATGTTTTTTGGGTCTTTCATAAAAATATACCCGACATTCGGGTTCCTTGTTTGGTTAATTGTGTAGATTATAGCAGAAAAGTGGCAGATATTCAAGTGTTAGCGGGATAAATGCATATAAAAAATCCGACCATAGGTCGGATGTTTTATTGGTGGGCGCTGAGGGGCTCGAACCCCCGACCCCCTCGGTGTAAACGAGGTGCTCTAGCCAACTGAGCTAAGCGCCCACACTCTAGGGATTATACAGATATGATGATGGTTTTGCAAGATATGAAAAAGACGATCAGCCGATCGTCTTTTTCATATGGTGCGCGCGAGAAGACTTGAACTTCCACGTCCTTGCGAACACTAGCACCTCAAGCTAGCCTGGCTACCATTACAGCACGCGCGCATAAGTGTTAATTCCAATGTAGTATAGCCGAATCTACGGTGTTTTGTAAACACTTCGCGTGCCTGCTGACCAATCCAATACGTCGCTGTAGCGATCGATTGGAGTTATCAAAACATTTGAATTAGTAAACGAATGAACATTGTTACTAGTCACATATTGCGCGGTTGACTGATATAGTGCAATGGCTGGAATATCATTTAGCCACTGTTTAGCAAATGTAATATATTTTGCATTGCGCAAAGTTATTTCAACTCTAGCTCTGGCTGAAGTTAATGCTTCGTCACTAATTACGTTTGAAAAGTTTGAAAAGTTTGAACCCTGCGGTGTCGCCTGTGATGAATGCCAATACGCATATACATCTGGGTCGGCGCCTATATTGTACTGATATAGCAATACGTCGAAATTACGTGGCTGAAGGATATTTTGAACGACATTCTGAGTAACATCATTTGGATCCAAAACGTGAGTATCAATTGTAATACCAAGTGTACGCCACTGTCCTGACAATATATCAAGCACATGCTCAAATTCACTATCTTTCATAGTTACGAGTGATAGTTTTAATTGCTTTCCAGCTTTTTCGCGTATTCCATTTTTATTCAATTTCCAGCCATCATCGTCTAGGACTTTTTTTGCGCCATCTAAATTAAAACCCGGAGCTTTTGGTATAGCACCAGTTAATTGTCCGTCCGTAAATGGTAATTCAAGCGGTTTTGTGGCAGTTGATAGCTTATCTAAAATTGATTTTGTATCAGTAGCAAGTCGTAACGCACTCCTGACTGAAATGTCTTTTAAAATAGCACTTTTTGTATTTAGAATTGCATACACACCGCCTTGAACTGGTTGTGATGTAACTGAATATCGTTTTGTATCAATACCAGCAATATCAGCTGGCGACAAATCAGCCGCTGCGTTTACTTCACTTAGAGTTAAGGCACGTATTATCTCGTCACTTGTGCTATAGGCGTGTAATTGGAATCTGGCAAGTTTAGGAACTCCACCATAATAATCATCATTTCTGGCCATATATACCACTTTACGTCCAGCACTGGTCGTTACATTCTGGATAAAACTCAATTTAAATGGACCGCTTCCAATTGGATTTTGGCTGTACGCATTTTCGCGAATACTGCTTGGCGCAATACCCCCCAAAACATGTTCAGGAACAATTGGGAACGTCAGTGCATGTTCAAATGCAGCATATATTGCTGGTAATTTGAACGAGATTGTTTTGTCATCGATGACTTTGACGGATATATCTTTCCATCCCGAAATAGCCGTTCGAACATTTGGATTTTTCATAAGGCTGATAGTAAAATCTATATCTTTGGCGGTTAGTTGCACGCCATCATGCCATTTGGCGTCCGGTCGAATACTAATTGTGTAGACTGTGTTTGCATCACTAATTTTTACATCGGTCGCTAAATCGTAATTTAGATGGCCAGTTTTGTCATATTGTAAAAGGCTCGAAAACATTAGATAGGCAGACGAGCGTTCTGCACTAGTGCTAGCAAATAATGGGTTGAGTGTGTCTATTGGGCCCAAAACAGCCTCTGCATACGTACCGTCGCGAGCTGGCGCCATTGTCCGATAACTTTGCTGGTACCACATCAATTGCAAACCGGTTGCAGCAATTAGCACCCCCATTGCCAATATCCAAATGGCTATATGCCATTGAACTTCACGAACACTACTCCATCTTTTGAAAATAAATTTATGAGCATGTCTAATAGTAGCACCTTCAACTTTGCGCATTCGACTAGTTAGGGTGCGTTTATTAAAGCTTAGTTTCGGCAACCGATACCATTTATCACGGTTATCATCTGCCATAAGATATCATCTACTTAAACGCGGGCAAAATAAGCCCAGCGAGTATTGATAATACGAAAATAACCGCCAAAACAACAGTTGCCTCGTATAGATTCTTATCAATTCCGCGACGTGTTGTGTATAATTCGCCAGAGCTACCGAATCCAGCGCCCAATGATGCGCCGCGTTGCTGCAATAAAATTGCCAATATCATAAGTGCGGCTGAGACAATCGTGACAATCTGTAAAATACTATCGAAATTCATTTATTTATATCCTTACCTTGTATTGCTTGATCGTACCACTAATGTAGCACTCACTATATAGTTTATCAGACTCAGTATCATTCCTGTCAGAATTGAGTTCAAAAATGTCATAGAAATACCAGGCGTAATTTTTAAAGATATATAGACCATAAATCCGTTAACAATTAGCATGAATAGACCGAGTGTTAATAAGATTGCTGGTAGCGATAGCACAATAACAAATGGTTTTAAGATACTATTTACGACTGAGAATATAAGTCCAGCAAATAAATAACCGGCAAGACCGATATGGACTTCAATGTTTTGATTGCCCGTTCCCAGTAGCTGCACTGCCATCCATAGACCAAGCGAATTAAATAACCACCTGATAATAAAAACTATAAATTGCCTATTCATATATTTACCTAATTATAGCACAGACCAGTTTTTACATCTGGAATAATTGGTTGTCAAATTTATTTTTTACTATGATCGATTAAATATAACTGCGAGTCAACATCAACCATATTGTTTTTGTCGTTTATATCCTGGTATTTTTGGCGAGCTTCGGTCAGCAATGACTTTGCAAGCTGAGGATTGTTATGTATTGCGTTAATGGCCTGACTTTTTAATGAATCGGCCGCCGCTTTTGCAGATGTAATTTGATTTTTAGCAGAATTATCACCTATAGCGTTCAGTGCGAATACAATCCCCATAATAACAACTGCTGCAAATAATAATCCTATAACTACATAGCTCAGTCTATTCGTTATAACGAGTTTATAAATGGAACTTTTTGAAGTCCGGCTATTTTTTCGAAGTTTCTTAATTTTCTTGGTTTTTTTAATCTTTTTCATGATTAATATACCGTAAATGTTCCACTGCTAGTAAATTTATGGATAGTATCCGATCCACTTGTGCTCATTGTGCCACCGGTGGCACTCATAGATCCGCTTGGATAACGAATTACAATTATTCCAGAACCGCCCAATGCCGTACCTTCGCCGCTACTACCAGTACATTGACCGCCACCGCCACCGCCACCGGTATTACCAGAGGCATTGTGACCTTGCATAGAAGAGTTGCCATTACCACCACCAAACTGTCCGTTACCAACCGAACCAGATCCAACACCACCACCGCCACCACCAGCATACTGAGTAGAAACGCCTGATATGTCATACGTTACACCCGGACCACCGCTTGTTCCGTTGTTTGAACAACCAGCATTAGCGCCACCAGGGCCCGAAGCACCACCGCCACCGCCCGATCCACGACTGTCATCTGAACACGAATTACCACCGCCATAGCCTTGTCCTGATGTACCAGAAGCTCCGCCTCGGGCATTAGACGCTGAACCTGATGCTCCACCGCCGCAACCACCTGACTTTCCACTTTGGTTAGAACTACCGCCACCGCCACCGCCGCCACCAATCGCGACATATGGACCCCAGCCAGAGTTACCGCCATTAGTTCCACCGCCTGTTGTACTACATGCACAACCACAACCACCACCGCCAACGGTCACGCCATAGGACTGAGGTGAAACATCGTAAGAAGTATAGATAACACCACCGGCTCCGCCACCACCACCATTACCATACGAGTCACCGCCACCGCCGCCGCCACCGCCACCAACAATCAAAGTTGTGACCGTATATGGGCGATAGTAACTACCTGATCCAGATGCACTCCATGGACCACCAGTGGAATAAGAGCTGTAACATTGAGCTTGAACTTGTAACGTATACGTATATCCCGCAGTTGACGTTGTTAGATTTATTGTGTTTGTTGCAATAGCAACCCAACCAGAGTTATATCCATAACTTGTACTGAAATAGTATTGATAACGAGTCGATGAGCCCGCCGCACATGCCGTTACGTTCCAAGAATAGGTTGTAGTCGACCAGTTCGGAACCGATGTTGCGACTGTTGGAGTTGCAGGTGTTGATGTAATTGGATGTATATATGTTGCCTCTACACCCGTAGATGAGGTACCGAATAACGAGGCGTCAACGTAGCATCTAGCCTGAGCTTGATAGCCGAATTTAACACCCTCAACAGCAGGCTGTGATGCCGATGGAGTTAATGACCAAACAGAATAACTTCCCCATGTGCCATCGTTCGTTCGACTTCTGAATCCATATTGAGGAGTTCCAATCGAACATGTCGAAGCTGGTGTCGCCGTCGCCAGAACATTTCCCGCGTTCAAAGTAACTGCAAGTACAGGGATTGTTGGTGCCGATATATTAGTATTGGCGCTAATTGTCTCTGACCAACCGCTTGTCATGCTGGATGTGGTAGCATTAACTCGATAGTAATAGTTAATACCCTGAGTCAGCCCAGTCGCATTCGATGATATGCCAGCTTGAGATATTATTACTGGACTTGGGAATGCTGAGTTAGTATCACGCTGCAGCGTATAGCTAGTTGCCCCAGGAACAGCGTCCCATGAAGCAGTTAAGGACGTGTTGGATATCGTTGTAGCAATCAAATTATTAGGTGCTGGGTGAGCATTGGAACATGTACCAAGTTGTGCACCCTGAAGTGCAGAAACTGAATCTATATAATAATGCAAACTAGTATCTTTTGAGCTTGATGAATCGATACAATATGTTTTTCCACCATCATAACTACCACCAGACAATGTCATAACACCGTCTGTTAATGTCGCGTTCGAGCCAGCCGTAAAGTTCGTAAGTGTAGTGACAGTAGAAATATCAGAGACATATGAATTGTTAAAAGTTCTGGCATTCTCCATTACGGTACTAATGCCATTTAGGTTGCTTTTTAATTGAGATACGATCAATGATCTTTGATAGTCACCATAGCTAATTGCGCCAATTGACGCCAAAATGCCGATAACAATAGTGACCATTAATAGTTCAATAATTGTAAAGCCGCGTGATTTCATTGATGATTTTTTGCCCAGATTAATCATTGATGCGTCCTTTTTTACACTAGGAATTTAATGCGATTATAGCACAAGTGTTATGATGTCAACAAACTAGCAATAATTTTGTCGGCCTTATCGGAGCCAACAACAGCCGCAACTTCGGTAATTGATGCGCTTTTGATACCTTTGATGCTTCCGAATCTACGAATTAATTTTGAACGGGTCTTAGGACCGATACCCTGAATGTCATCCAATAAACTAGCCGTTTGTTTGGCGCGTTTCAAAACAGTATGATAACTAACCGCAAATCTATGCGATTCATCACGAATACGCTGAAGTAATTTAATAATATGGGTCGAGTTTGGAAGATTTATCAACGTAAAATCATCGGAATCAACCGCATACCCACCCAATTCCTTTAATTTATCGTTTTGCAAGGACAGTCCTTGCAAAACAGAACGTGAAATAACAATTTGTTCTTCACGTTTCGCTAAACCTATAAATGGGATACCTAATTGTCCAGCCTTATTACGAGCTTGGATTGCAGCATCTAACTGTCCTTTACCTCCATCAATTAAAACCAAATCCGGACGTCCCCATTCTTTTACATTTTTTTCACTGAAACGTCTGGTAATTGTTTCGTTCATGTTATAAAAATCATCGTTGCGTTCAACACGAGTTTTAAATTTACGATATTGACCCCTGTCACTAACGCCGTTTCTAAAAACAACCATACTTGCGACTACATTGCTGCCGTTCATATGTGATATATCATATCCTTCAATTCGAGCTGGAATTTTCGATAGATTAAATAAGTCTGTCAAATCACGCAAGGCTTGGTCTTTGCTAATATCTAAAAACTCTTTATCTCCAAACATAATTCGCTGCTGCAATTCTTTTAGATTTCGAATTTTGTTGCGTAGGACCGCTGCAGTTTCAAAATCATGCGCCTTGGCTGCTTTTTTCATATCGCGTTCTAATTCGGTCGTTACTGTCTTTCGATTGCCATTTATATATCCTATTAACTTTCGCAAGTTTGTTTTGTATTCATTGCTAGTCATGCCAACTGGCGACAACCCCAGATGCGCATCAAGATCGAGTCTTTCATCTGCAAGATTATGTGATGGTTTCGTATAGTAAGGAAACACTCGACGCAAATAACGTAAAGCTTTTTTTACAGCAAAACCATTATAGAATGGTCCAAAATAATCCGCCTTGTCATCAGCCGGATTACGAGTGAAACTGACATATGGCCAGTCGTTCTTTATATCAATACGAACAAATATCAATGATTTATCGTCACGCAATAATATGTTATATCGGGGCATGTAACGCTTGACCATTTCGGCCTCTAAAAACAACGCATCAATTTCACTTTCGGTTTCTACCCAATCAATGTCAGCGATTTCGGCTACCAAGGCTTTGGTTTTAACGTCCATATCTTTTACGTTTTGAAAATACTGCTTGACTCGATTTTTTAGAACCGCTGCTTTACCGACATAAATAATCTGATCTTTACTGTCTTTATGAAAGTAAACACCGGGGCTATTTGGTAACAACTTAAGCTTATCCCTTTGCATTTGTATCTATTATATAGTATAATTTGTATATTGTGACCCATAAGGGTCCCCTCGTGTACAAAGCGTACTAACGGGAATATCATTTTTGAAGCGGCAATGATATTGATTAAAATCTGCCGCCAGGAATATATATGAACAAACAAAATTCACCAAAACGTATTATCCGATTCTTATTCGGTTTGCGAAAAATTTCTCCAATTATGACTTGGTCAATGATTGGTACGCAAATTATCTTTGCAGTTTTGTCATCAACTATTGCCCCTATATTTGTATCGCAACTATTGACACAAATTGCCAACGGAAGCGCAACTATCGATAACAGCACCGGATTGCTTATTGGTTACGCCGTAGTCTTGTTTGTAGGTGACGTCATTGCTCACCGAGCTACAATCGCAATGATTTATGCAACTGAGATAAAGATGCAAACCACAATTGCCCAACGTATATTTGCAAATCTTAGCCTAAAAAGTATTGGCTATCACTCAAATCGAATGAGTGGTGGTATCGTATCTGATGCCAATAAACTAAACGGTTCGGTTGAGCGCTTTTGGGACACTCTGGTATTTACAGCTGTGCCGATCATAACTGTGATTATTTCTGTTTGTGTAGCGCTTAGTTTCATATTATGGCAGTACGCAATTGCTTTGGCGCTATTATCTATACTAGTCATAGCTATTATCATTAAATCTCAAACATCCATCGCTCCAATCAGTAAAGAAGTAGCCGAAAAATCAAGCATAATGACCGCACACTTTGCAGACATTATTGGAAACATCACTGCAGTTAAAGCTTTTGCTAGAGAAAAAACAGAGCTCAAACAATATCAAAGTCATATTAACGTATGGCGCAAAACTATGTTCTCAGAAATGAAGGGTGTAATTTTAATAACTGGCGTATTCGGTATCATGATATCAATCATGAACCTCAGTGCTTTCACCGCTGCAATTTTGGCAACACAATATCATATTGCCAGTATCGGCGCTATATATCTGGTTGTCAGTTACACAATCAACGTTGTTGACGAATTATGGTCAGTGTCAAATGCCACCAGATCATACCTGCGCATTATTGGCGATGCCAGTCCAATGATTAGAACTTTGGATGAGACTGTTGGATTGAAAGACCCAATTCATCCTGCAACTTTCAATATCAAAAAAGGTAAAATTGAATTTAAAGAAATCACATTCGTTCATGACGAGAACGATCGTGCTTTGTTCTATAAATTCAACCTAACCGTTAAGCCTGGCGAACAAGTTGGAATTATCGGCAAATCTGGTTCAGGTAAAACCAGTTTAACTCGCCTGTTGCTTCGTTTTAGTGATGTCGATGGCGGACAGATATTGATTGATGGTCAAGATATTACTAGTATCAGACAGAATGATTTACGAAGTGCAATCGCATACGTTCCACAAGAACCAATGTTGTTCCACCGATCACTACGGGAAAACATAGCCTACGGAAAACCTGATGCGACCGAAAGGGAAATTCGTGAAGTCGCCAAAAAGGCCAACGCCTTAGATTTCATCGAAAAATTGCCTAAAGGTTTTGATAATGTTGTCGGCGAAAGAGGCACTAAATTATCTGGTGGACAACGACAACGCATTGCGATTGCCAGGGCAATTCTAAAAGACGCACCAATTTTAGTCTTAGATGAGGCTACTTCAGCACTTGATAGTGAAAATGAAAGATTAATCCAAGAAGCAATTACCAAACTAATGAAGGGCCGCACCAGCATTGTAATTGCGCACAGGCTTTCAACTATCGCTCAACTCGACCGAATTATCGTTATGGATAACGGAGCAATTGTTGAACAAGGAACACATACCGAACTATTAAAACAAAACGGCGTCTATGCCAAACTTTGGTCTCATCAATCAGGTAACTTTATAAAATAATAAAAACTCCGCGACATAAATCGCGGAGTTTTTTTATTTTCTCAGTAAATATATATTATTTACTTGGTTCGACAGCAGGCTTAGTTGCATCTGTTGCAGCAGGGACTGCAGGTGCTTCTTCACCATTTTCAGACTTAACTTCAGTTACGTCTTCAGCGTCACCACCAGCAGCTTCGTTATCAGCTTGCAATGCACTTGGCTCATAGACGTTAGCAATTACTAGACCCATATCTTGATCAACGTCAGCGAATGAAACGCCCTCGGGCAATACAATATCACTAATTTTCAATACATCATCGTCAGTAGCTAGACCTAAGATTGAAAGTATCAAAGATTCTGGTAGCTGTGCTGGTTTAGCTTTGATTTCAATCGAATCAATTGCCTGCAACACAACCAGACCGGCGCGCTCAGCAACGCTATCACCTTTACCAACAAGGATAATTGGCACTTCGGTTGTAATGATATCGTTCTGATTAATTGTATGAAACGCAATGTGGCGTAGTTCATGGCGAACTGGATCCATATCAATATCTTTGATGATGGCTAGCTTTTTGCTACCGTCAACAACTATATAAACTGGCGTATGTTTACCAGCCGCTTTTACGACTTTTTTTGTGTCAGATAGCTTTGATTGAGTCATAGTTGGCTCGGCATGTCCGCCGTATACAACACTCGGCACAAAACCACTTTCTCGCAATTTGACAACTTTTTTGCCATCCGCAGTTCTTGCGTCTAATGTAAGTAGAATATCGTTCACTGTTTTTTGTCCTTCTCCCAGTCGTTAATAGTTGACTGCTTAATATATAGTATAACATTCAAAGCTCTATCATGCTAAAATATAGTAGATATGATTCCTGGATTTGACCTTGTACAGTTCGCGCAAACTGCCGGACCATTGGCTGCGCTAATAATCGTTGCTACCATTATTTTTGCTGAAAACGGGCTACTAATTGGTTTCTTTTTCCCAGGCGATAGTATCCTTTTTACATTGGGCTTTTTAGTTCAAGGAACTAGCACTTTTAAACTCGACCTAAACATCCACCTTGTCGTGTTATCACTTTTTGCAGCTGCCGTGCTGGGTGCAAACGTCGGATATTTATTTGGTCGGAAGTTCGGACCACGTCTTTTCAAAAAGCCTAATTCATTATTATTTCATCAAGACAACGTCAAAAAAGCACAAGATTTTTACGATAAATACGGTGGAAAAACAATCATCATTGCTAGATTCATTCCAATTGTTAGAACCTTCGTACCGCTTGTTGCTGGTGTTGCAAAAATGGAATATAAAACTTTCATGATGTTTAATGTTCTTGGAGGTTTGATATGGACTGCCGGTATAACATATTTAGGATATTTCTTGGGCAAACTAATGCATGGACTTGGCCTTGACATAGATACTGTGTTGTTGCCTATCGTAGGTTTAATTCTATTTGTATCAGTCGCTCCAGCAATTTATCATTTCTTGAAAGATAAAAAACAAAGGGTGGCAATTTGGGAAGCAACTAAAGTTGAGTGGAAGAAAATTATTGAACGAAAGAAATAGGTGGGAACGTGGCGCTGGAAATAGTCGAATCATCACAAATTAAATCTGCCTGGTCAATAAAAAGTACTGTTTGGGTAGCGGTTGTTTGTTTAGTCTTAGGAATATCCATATTCGCTATTGCCTACATTGGTATGACTCAAAACACTGGCATTGGATCATTCAATCAACCGGTATTAAATTGGATGATCTCACATCGCAATAGCCAAATAACAAGTATAATGCAGTTCGTTACCGAACTTGCTAATCCGCTAACTTTCGTAATTCTTATCAGCATTATAGCCGTTTTATGGGCAACAATTAAAAAGGTGATTTGGCGACCAATTTTATTGATTGGATCGACAGGTGCAGCTGCAATTTTATCGACAGTCATAAAATCAATAACTATGAATAGTCGTCCTTTGACGGAAAATATGGTTGCACCATTTGAAATGGATTATTCTTTTCCATCAGGCCACACGATTAGTGTTGTTGTGTTTTTACTGGTACTCGGCTACTTGATTTGCTCACGACATTCCAGCATAACTCGAATTATTAGTTGGAAAATTGTAGTTATTATAGGTTTTGTATTGATTGCAGCCAGCCGATTATATTTAGGTTATCACTGGCTAACAGATGTCACAGCATCATTAGGATTGGGATTAGTTGTTTTTGCTGTTTCGATATTTGTCGACATAATAGTCAGCAAATATATCAAAGACTAAAGCATCTTTTTTAAATAATGTCCCGTAAACGATTTTTCAGATTTTGAAATTTGTTCTGGCGTACCGGCGGCAACTATTATGCCCCCACCAAATCCACCTTCTGGACCCATATCGATAACATAATCCGCGGTCTTAATAACATCCAGATTATGTTCGATAATTACCATACTGTTGCCGCCTTCAACGAGCTTTTGCAATATAATAAGTAGTTTTTTTACATCGGCGCTGTGCAAACCAGTTGTTGGTTCGTCCAAAATATAAAGCGTCTTGCCGGTTGCACGTCGGGATAGTTCGCTGGCTAATTTAATACGCTGCGCTTCACCGCCGCTAAATGTTGTAGCTGGTTGACCGAGTCGAATGTATCCCAATCCTACTTCAACTAATGTATCTAGTTTGCGAGCAATTGATGGAATGTTCTCAAAAAATTTAGCTGCTTGTTCGACCGTCATATCCAACACGTCGCTAATTGTCGAACCTTTGTATTTTATTTCCAAAGCTTCACGATTATAGCGTTTGCCTTTGCAGACATCACAAGTTACATATACATCTGGTAAAAAGTGCATTTCAATCTGAATAACGCCGTCACCCTGACAATTCTCGCAGCGTCCGCCTTTAACGTTAAAACTAAATCGACCGGCTTTATAACCACGGATATTTGCTTCGGGAGTTGATGCAAATAATTCACGAATTGGCGTAAAAACGCCCGTGTAGGTTGCTGGATTTGAGCGTGGAGTTCGACCGATTGCGGACTGGTCGATAACAATGACTTTGTCTAGCAAATTAATACCTTCTATATTTTCATGAGATCCAGGAACAACATGTGAATGATGTAAGCGCGCTGATAATTCTTTGGCTAAAATATCATTAACCAATGTTGATTTACCGCTACCGCTGACACCACTAACTACTGTCATAACGCCAAGCGGGAATGACACATCGATATTTTTTAAGTTGTTTTCACGCGCTCCACGGACAACAATCTCGCGACCGGAAATAATCTGGCGACGTTTTTTAGGTACGCCAATTTTTTCAACACCACTCAAATAGCGCCCAGTGATGCTGTCTGGGTTTTTAGCAACTTCATCGGGAGTTCCCGAAGCCACAACATTACCACCTAGTATTCCGGCACCAGGTCCAATGTCTAATAAATAATCAGCGTGACGGATTGTGTCTTCGTCATGCTCGACAACTATGACCGTATTTCCTAAATCACGAAGATGTTTTAAGGTTTCAATTAGACGTCCGTTATCGCGCTGGTGCAAACCAATTGATGGTTCATCCAACACGTACAAAACACCTTGCAGGCCAGATCCAATTTGCGTTGCTAAACGAATTCGTTGCGCTTCACCACCAGAAAGTGTATTAGCGGCGCGTCCAAGTTCGATATAACTAAGGCCGACATTGTTCATAAAACCAAGTCGCGCCACAATTTCTTTTATAATTTGGCTGGCAATGAACTGTTCTTTGTCGTCCAATTTCAAAGTATTTTGGAACAAATCAAGTGCATTATTAATATCTAAATTGCAAATATCCATGATATTCATACCATGAATTGTTACAGACAAAACAACTGGTTTTAGACGTGCGCCTTTACAGGTATAGCATTGGCGTTCGCGCATGAAACGTTCGATGTCTTTGCGCATAAATTCACTATCGGTTTCTTTGTGGCGACGCTCTAGGTTTGGAATGACACCCTCGTATATCGAATCATAATCTCGACCACTCCCCAATTCAATCGTATATTTTTGATCGCCTGTTCCGTACAGAACTTTATTCAAATCTTCAGCTGATAATTTTCCAACTGGCGTATGAATACTAAAACCATGAGCCTCGGCAACTTTGGCCAGACGTTTCATATACCAAGCGTCACTGTTGACGCGGTTATATGGACGAATTGCACCTTCAGAAATTGTCAGATTTGGATTAAATACTAAATCTGGATCAACTTCTAATCGATTACCAAGCCCAGTACAAACAGGGCAAGCACCTTGTGGCGCGTTAAAGCTGAATAGTCGCGGTTCGAGTTCGGGAATATCTTCGTTTGGGTGATCCAAACACGCATAGCGCTGACTGTATGCCGTTAATGAATTATCGTCAGTATTAAAAACTTCAACGATTCCATTGGCTATTTCAAGCGCTTGTTCAACCGATTGGGTAACTCGACCCAACATATCTGGCGCCATTGCAATGCGATCAACCACGATTTCGATATCGTGTTTGAATTTTTTATCTAGTTCTGGAAATTCGTCCAAAGCATACACCACACCATCAACTCGTGCCCTAGCAAATCCAAGACGACTATATTGTTCGTTTATGTGCGCAAACTCGCCTTTTTTTGCTTTTACGATTGGCGCCAAAATCATCAATTTTGACCCCTCAGGTAACTTCATGATTTCGTCGATAATAGTTTCGCTGGTTCGACGAGACACCGGTTTGCCACAAATTGGACAGTGCGGAACACCAATACGCGCAAATAACAAACGTAAATAATCATAAATTTCCGTAACAGTCGCAACTGTACTGCGCGGATTACGGCTGGTTGATTTTTGATCAATACTAATTGCCGGGCTTAGACCTTCAATATAATCAACATCAGGTTTTTCCATCATGCCCAAAAATTGACGAGCATAACTGGACAAACTTTCAACATAACGTCGTTGTCCTTCGGCATAAATAGTATCAAAAGCAAGGCTCGATTTTCCCGAACCAGAAAGTCCTGTAATCACAACTAATTTATCACGTGGAATTTCCACGTTGATGTTTTTTAGGTTGTGCTCACGAGCTCCAACAACTTTAATTACCTCTGACATAACCCAAGTATTATACGCTATTTCAACACTTTATTCCACCCCCTATAAATAAGTGCCAAGTACGTCCAGCTCCACTTGGTTTACCACAAACGGATGTGCCGGTAGGCAGCCGAACGCCACGTGCTGACGAAGTCACACGTAGAGTGGCCGTTTGTGTAAACTTAGTGGTGGTGGACGGCAATCTAAAACGATATTGACGCATAATGCTTATCGTTGCATAATCATGTTTTTCTGGTGTATAGTTTAGGCAATTATGAAACGATTTATCATCATAGCTTGCAATGTCGTAAGCCTACTAATCATCCTCGACGTAATCGGCGCAGGACACATGGTGATGATGTTTTTATTTGTCGGTATAATTCCTGGTACCGACAGCTCGTTAACACCAGCTCAAATGTTGGCATTGATGACATCACTGGCGACTTTGGTGATTGCTTGGTTTGGTGTTTTCCCAATACTACGCAAAATCAAAGCATCTAACGTAAAACAAAATCAATTGACCGCTCGACGCCTAAAACGCGCCTAGTTATCCATATCTGAGGGCATAATACTCTCGGCCCATAAATGCAATTCTTGCAATACAAATAATTTATTTTCATCTGTGATTGTAGTTGAAAGTTTTTGTAATGACGCCACAAATGATGGTAAATTTGCAGTAATTTTTTCAGATCGCCACTTTTCCCAGGCTATTACTTCGTCTTCGGCTAAACTTTTAGGGAAATTGCGGGCCTTGTAATGCAATAATAAAGAATCAAGTCGTTCGTCAGTAAAATTTGGATGAAAATCAGATAATTCAGTTTCGTTCGAATTACGCACCTTTTCAATTCGCATTTTATCAACATCTGGCACAAATCCATCGTACAACTGCAGTTCTGGGTCATTTGATTTTTTATATTCTTCACGATTTTCCAACAATGTACGAACATTTTCGGCAAATCCCGGAGCTGATAATAAAATTGTCTTGTGTTTAGTGATAGTTGCTTCATCAAGCGATATTTTTTTCCAACCATCCCCTTTCTCTAATACTCCAATCAGAGCAACCGCCGGCGTATGATTGTATTGCAATTCTTTGATTGGTAATTTTACAAAATCATCTGCCTGTCGTTCATCCCATGTTGCATATATCTTTTTGGCTAAATCCTTTGAATTCATGTCAATAAATGGAGTTGGATCATAGCGCAAATCATAAACAATAACATTGCCATTTTTCCCAGCCGTCAAAGGGAAAGCAACAGTCGCTTTGTTATATTCGCCATCCAATCGCCCACTAACATATACAAACGGTTGCTTGTAATCCAAATTTACTAATTTTTTGACTTCATTTTTATCACGCATTTTTAACAGATATTCATACAATTGTGGCTGTTTATCACGAATAAGTTTTGTCACCGCAATTAATGCTTCGACGTCCGATAAAGCATCGTGTGCTTTGAAATGATCGATTCCATTTTCGGATGCAATTAATTCTAGTCGATTAGTTGCAACACCTTTCTCATCAACTGGCCATTTTATACCTTCGGGTCGAAGCGCCCGTGTCATACGAACTACATCCAGCAAATCCCAACGTGAACGACCGTCTTTCCAAGACCACTCATAAGGATCAAAAAAATTGCGCCAAAACAAATGACGGACAAACTCATCATCAAATCGAATGTTATTAAACCCAACAGCAATAGTATCTGGGGTGAACACGTCATTGCTCATCATTTTCGAAAACTCTGCTTCGGTGTAACCGTCACTTACTGTCTGCTGTGGGGTAATACCAGTCACCATTAATGCTTCAGGACTAGGTAATGTGTCGTCATTTAGCTTTACGAGCACGTTTATAGGCTCACCAACCTGTTTTAGATCCATATCAGTGCGAATACCTGCAAATTGCATAATCCGCGCCTCACGAGCGTTCAAACCACTCGTCTCTAGGTCATAAAAAAAGAAAGTTTTAGTCATTAAACTAATTATACAGTAAAGACTGTAGAGATGTTTTTACTGTTCTAATAACGTAAAATTATTATCACCAATTTTAATGATACTGTCACCTTCGGCACCGCGACGTCGTAGTTCATGTCCAATGCCAAGTTTTTTCATAATATCACGTAAGCGGTTTTCAGCTTCATAACTACCGAATTGGGTTTGACGTGCAAACTTCTCGATTTTTTCACCCGTTACAACAAAGTGTATACCTTCTTCGTCTTCTATTCGATCAACTTTCCAGGTATCTGCAATTTTCGTCTTACTTAGGGAAATAGTTTCAATATCCTCTTCATCGTCTTCGACTAGTTCCGCAAGTTCGCGAGATTTAACGACTTTTTCACGTAAAGCTCGTAAAACCTCAGTTAGGCCTTGGTGAGAACTAGACGAAATTGCAAATACTGGGGTCTTGCCGGCAACAGCTTTGACTGCGTCAATTTGCATCTGAACAATATCAGCATCTAGCCCATCAATTTTAGTCAGTGCGATGATTTCTGGTCGATCTGTTAAATCAAGACTATAGTTGCTTAGTTCAGCACGGATTATTCGATATGCATCAGCAATATCATCAGTGTAGACATCAATCATATGCAACAAAACTGCTGTACGTTCTACGTGGCGCAAGAATGCATCACCCAAGCCCTTGCCTTCGCTAGCACCTTCGATTAAACCTGGAATATCGGCAATCAATAAGCTACTACTGTCAACATCAGCTACACCTAGATTAGGTGTCAGGGTAGTAAATGCGTAATCAGCAATCTCGGGACGCGCGTTACTGATGACTGACAAGAATGTAGATTTACCAGCATTAGGGAAACCAACCAATCCAACATCAGCTAGTAATTTTAGTTCAAGTCCAGCTTCAAAGGTTTCACCTGGCTCGCCCTTTTCAGCGATACGAGGAGTCTGTCGAACAGAGCTTTTAAAACCAGCGTTACCCTTACCACCTTCACCACCTTTGGCAATTATTACTTCTTGGCCATCAACAGTTAAATC
>Ga0334722_10000734_pt1 | contig 45781 bp, 39 predicted proteins | sample C3_bottom_MG_FD_207210 | JGI IMG/M metagenome (GOLD analysis project Ga0334722, IMG submission 207210) | Sediment microbial communities from Yellowstone Lake, YNP, Wyoming, USA - C3_bottom | ecosystem: Environmental > Aquatic > Freshwater > Lake > Sediment | place: USA: Wyoming | collected...
CACGGCAGGCGAGAGCACTGGCCTTGCTGGACGCCATACGGGTGTAGCCAGAACGCTGCACGGCATTATCAAACCAACCTGCTGACATCAAAGGGGATTTATGCTCGCAAGCCGGAGGAACTTCGGCCTAGTCCCCGAGGAGTGTCCCTGTTCAACGGGAGTTCTCAGGAACGTCCCTGTTCTGCGGTGATACAATCCCCGGCATGCGCGTATTCGGGTTGACGGGGAACATCGGCTCGGGGAAAAGCACGGTGGCCGCGATCCTGCGCGATGGCGGGATCCCGGTGATCGACGCCGACCGGATCTCAAGGGAGGTGACGGCCCCTGGAGGACGGGCGCACGACGCGGTCGTCAAGGCGTTCGGCGGGGGGATCGTTCGGGACGACGGGTCGATCGACCGGAAGCGCCTGGGAGAGATCGTCTTCGCCGATCCTCGCCTGCGAACGCGGCTGGAGAAGATTACCCACCCCGCGATCCTCGAAGCGATGAAGGAAGCGCTGGCGGGACTTGCCCGGGAGGGATACCGTGCGGCCGTCGTGGAAGCGACCCTCATCCACGAATCGGGGAGAAAGGGTCTGTTCGAGTCGGTGATCTCGGTTACGTGCAACCGGGAAACCGCGATATCCCGCCTCGCCGCCCGCGACGGGATGGCACGCGGCCAAGCGGAGGCGAGGCTCGCTGCGCAGATGGACGCAGACCGGAAAGCCGGAGCTTCCGATTACGTGATCGACAACTCCGGCACCCTTGAAGAAACCCGCCGCCAGGTCGAGCGTCTCGTGCGGGAACTGCTTGGGCAGGGGACACACCTTCCCTTCCACCCCGGCTGACACCAGGTATGTCCCCTGAAAGCGCCTGCACCTTATAGGAACCTTTTCCTGCCGTACCCTACGCAGTGAAGATCCCTCGATGGCTGGTAGCGGGGGGGACGCAGAGTCGTGTTACCCGATCGCTTGCCGTGGAGGGAGGAACAGCTTCCCGAACGCCTTCGCCACTCCTTCGCACGTGACGTGCCCGTCGTGGGTGTTGAGTCCCGCGAGAAGACCTTCGTCCGATCGCAGCGCGCCGATGACGCCTCGTTTCGAAATCGAGAGGAGATACGGCAGCGTCGCGGCGGCCAATCCCTGCGTGGAGGTGCGCGGCACGGCAGCGGGCATGTTCGTCACGCAGTAGTGGACGACTCCTTCTTCGATGAAAAACGGCGCCGCATGGGTCGTCGGCCGCGATGTATCGAGCGACCCTCCCTGGTCGATGGCGATGTCCACCGCCACCGCTCCGGGGCGCATCGAGCGGATCATCTCCCGTGTGACCAGGCGCGGCGCCCGCTCCCCCGCCACCAGCACCGTCGAAACGAGAAGGTCCGTCTCCTTCACAGCCCGGGCGACCGCCTCGGGGGTGGACGGGATCGTGCGTGCCCTTCCCCCGCATTCGCGTTGCGCCTCGGAAAGTTTCCCCGGGTTCACGTCGAGGATCGTCACGTTCGCTCCGATCCCGGCGGCGATCCGCGCGGCACTGCGGCCGGCGACCCCGGCCCCGAGAACGATCACGTCTCCCGGCGGGGAGCCGGCCGTCCCGGCGAGCAGGACACCGCGCCCCCCGCAGCCTTTTTCGAGCCCACGCGCTCCGACCTGGATGGAAAGGATCCCCGCCACTTCGCTCATCGGACGGAGGATCGGCAAGGCGCCGCCGGAGACCACCGTCTCGTACGCGATCGCCGTCACCCGTCGGGAGAGGAGTTCTTCCGTGAGTTGCGGAAATGCCGCGAGGTGCAGGAAGGTGAACAGGGTGGAGGATTTCGAGAGAAACGGGAATTCCGCGGATAACGGTTCCTTGACCTTCACCACGAGGTCGGCGGACCATGCCTCCGGCGCGGTGGGAACGATCGTACCCCCCGCGTCGCGGTATTCCCGGTCCTCGAAACCGCTGGCCGCCCCCGCACCGGTCTCCACGACGATTCCGGCGCCGGAGTCGCGGAGAGCCCGCACTCCCGACGGCGTTACGGCGACCCGGCTCTCCCCGGGCTTTGTCTCTCGCGGGATTCCGATCCGCATCGCGCGTCACGCCCCCGCGGAATGGTCACCGTCCCCGCCCCGCGTTCGCGGGACGGGGACGGGTATCGTTCAAGCCTTGCGGACGTTCGCCGCCTTTTTCCCCTTCGGGCCTGAGGTGACCTCGAACTCCACCCGCTGCCCCTCGGCGAGGGTTCGGAACCCCTCCCCCTTGATCTCGCTGAAGTGGACGAAGATGTCCTCCCCGCCCTCTTCCGTGATGAACCCGAACCCCTTCGCGTCGTTAAACCACTTTACCGTGCCGAATGCCATGCCTACGACTCCTCTGCTGGCCCCGTGGGGCCGTCCGGAAATCTTCGGGCGTTACGCCGCCCCCTGCGTTCGGCCGGCCGGGGGCTTTCCCCGCTCCGCAGCCGGAAGAGCCCCGACGCGCGCTCCCGCTGTGCCGGATACCGAATCCGATGGTGAAGAAACGCCTCATCCTATACGCGAAACGCGACCGGGGTCAATACGCGAAACGGCCCGCGGAAAATTATCCGCCGCGCGCGATTTTCCGCGATATACGCAAATTGATGTTTGAAAAATGAAAACCGTGCGGGAAAAAGCGCATCGAAACAGACGAACCCGGTTCCCGTTCATGGATTCCCGTCGCTCGCCAACGATCCGGAGGATCCCGACATGTCCGACCCGTTCACACCGCAAGAAGATTCCTGGCCTCTCGGTCGTGCTCCGTCGCTTGGGAATCCCCTGCCGCAACGGATGCTGGCGCTCACGATCCACCGCGACCGGTACGGCTCTCCGTCCCGATCCGTTCGCCTGGAGGCCGTCCCCGCCCCGCGCCTGAAACCGAACGAGGCGAAGCGCGTCCTCGTGGCGATCCTGGCGACCGGACCCAACTTCAACACGAACTTCGCCGCGCTCGGGCTTCCGGTACCGGTGTTCGGGAAAGGCGACACGGCGTCCGTCCACGTGCCGGGGAGCGACGCCCTCGGGATCGTGGTGGACGCCGGCCCCGGCGTCTCGACGGTCAAGGTCGGGCAGGCGGTCATCCTCGACTCGTGGACCGGCCGGAACATCCGGGGGTACGAGACGCACGACGGATTCAACGCCCAGTTCGCCGTGGTGGACGAAGAGCGCGCGGTGCCGGTGACGGGGTCCCTGCGGAACCACACGCCGGAGAGGCTTGCCGCCATGCTTCTGACGTATGGGACCGCGTACCGGGCGGTGGCGGAGCGTCTCTCGGTGCGGCCCGGGGACGCGGTTCTTGTGATGGGAGGCGGAAAGGGGACGAGTTTCCCGGGAGCCCAGATCGCGAAATCCCTCGGCGCGCGGGTCCTCGTCGTCGGCTCCAACCCGGAACTGGCGCGGAATCTGATCGCGCGGGGAATCGCCGACGCCTTCGTGGACCGCCGGTCGATTCCGAAAGAGTGCTTCGGCGTGATCCCCGCGGGGATGCCGTACGCGGAGTGGGAGCGGCGGACCGAACCGTTCCGGAGGGCCGTCTTCGATGCGAACGGCGGGAAGCCCGTAGACAAGATTTTCGAGCATACCGGAGGGGAAAACTTCCCGCTGCTCGTATCCGCCCTCTCCCCCGGCGGGACGCTCGCCTTCTTCGGCGCCACCGGGAAAGGGCTCAAGGGCGAATACAAGGAGACGTTCTTCCACGACGGGCGCCGGTTCGTGATGGACGCCCGCTGGGTGTGGATGCGGCAGAAGCAGGTCCTCTTCCGCCGGGCGAAACCCGGCGCGATCTTCGACGAACTCGGACTGCCCCCCGGGCGGCGGGTGCTCGTATGGGGAGCGGACAGCGAAGCGAGGGAATTCGTGGCGGCGGCGCGGGCACGCACCGCGGAGGTCGTCGTAATCGCTTCCGCGACGCGGGAGAAGCGCGGGATCGCCGACCTCTCCCGGATGGGGGTGCCGCCGACCCACATCCTCGACCGCGACGGGTTTTCCCTCCCCGGGGAGATGCCGGACCCGCTGACTCCCGAGGGGCGACTCAATTCCGAATACGCATCCGGCTTCACGCGTCCCGCGCAGGCGCTTGGGAAGGCGCTCTGGAAGGTCTTCGGTCCGCGCGTCTCCCCCGACGTCGTCGTGGACCGCATCGACCAGGACACGCTCCACTTCAGTACCTTCGTCGCCCGGGATTTCGACGAGAAGGACGTTTTCCCATGCGGGGCGGTCGTCCTTCGGGGGAAGAGCGACCTCTCCATCCGCGGCTCCCACATGTACGGCGCTTCGCAGGCCGCCGAGGTGGTGCGGCTCCTGTCCTCGGGGAAGATCGCGATGGAGCAGGAGGATCTCGAGGTCACGGACCTTCGGGGCCTTCCCGGCCTGCAGCAGATGATGCTGGACGGGACCATGAGGAAGCCGAAGGGGGTCGCCCTCGTGCAGGCGGACCGCCCGGGGCGGACGGTCGCCGACTACGAAGACGCCTACCGCGGAGAGGTCGTCCAGGCGGCCGATCCGGGGGCCCGGAAATTCGTCGATGTCCGCAGGATCGGCGATGTGGCCGTCGTCACGCTCACCCGTCCCGACGCGCTCAACGCCTTGAGCGAGGAACTCCTCTCGCAGTTCACCGCCGTCGTCCGGGAGGCCGGGTCCCTGGGCACGATCGGCGGTCGGACCGTCACAGCGCTCGTCCTCGCCGGCGCAGGGCGTTCCTTCGTCGCCGGGGCGGACGTAAGGGAGTTCCACGGGAAAACCGCGGACGTCGTGGACGCCCTCGCCTGGAAAAACATCTCCGTCTTCACGGAGCTCGAAAACCTGGCCCTCCCCGTCGTAGCGCTCGTGGACGGCTTCGCGCTGGGAGGCGGCAACGAACTCGCCATGAGTGCGCATTACCGGATCGTGACCGAGAACGCCCTCCTCGGGCAACCGGAGGTGAAACTTGGGATCATCCCCGGATACGGCGGCATGCAGCGCCTCCCCCGGCTGATCGGCCCTTCGGTTGCGGCGGAAATCTGCGTCAACGGGGAACCGGTGGACGGGAGCACGGCCGTGTCGCTCGGTTGGGCCGACGAATTCGTTCCGTCATCCTCCGCCCTTCCGAGCGCCGTCGCCGCCGCGCGCGACTTCGCCGCGGGCAGGCGCCCTGTGCCTCGCCGGAACTGGGACTCCCTGGCAGGCAGGTGGAAGGACGAACTTGCGCGCCTCTTCGCCCGTCCGGAAGTGAAGGCGATCCTCGAATCCGCAACCCCCGGAAAGGAGTCCGCGGGAAACGTTCGCGCCGCGCGGCTTGCGGCGGCACGGGACGCATTGCTGGCGATGAAGTACGGTTTCGAGCACGGTTTCGCGGAAGGGCTGCGAAACGACGCCGGGATGTTCGGTGCCGTCGCCGCCTCACCCGGGGGCCAGGAATGGGTCGGCCGTTTCCTCGCGAAGGACGCCGCCCAATCGTCGTTCCTGACGATCCTTCCTCCGGCGGAACCCGGCGAGACGGAACGGCCGCCGATCACGAAGAAAGCCCCCGGCGACCGTCCGATTTCTTTCGTGGAAATCGGGAAGATCGCCTCAATCCTCAAGGAAAAGATGAACTCCGGCGGCGTCACTCCCTTGCCGAAAAAGATCCTGAGCGATCTGATTGCGCTCCTTAAGGATCGCCCGACCCCCGCGATCCTGGCCGAGATCGATCCGGAAACATCCGTGAACGTCGGTGCGCGGATCGCCTCGCTCCTCACGAGGGGGAAGATCTCCGTGCGGGTGGTCGACCTCGGGACGGACGAAGGCTTTCGTCGGGAGAACGCCCGTCCGACGTGCGAAGTCCTCCTCGTCGAGAAAAACGGGGAGATCCTCTGGGAGGGGAAAAAACGGTTCCGAACCGAACCCGGGGCGTTCCCGCGCGTTTTCCTTCCCAAGGCGTTTCTCGATCGGAACACTTCCCGTCCCCACGTGATGTACCAGGCGATCGTCCACCCGATCCTCGAATGGGTGTTCGGCTACCCGCACATGATCGCCGTGCTCTGCGAGTCGGCGTACAACGCGACCCGGCAGGAAGGCGCCGGAAGTTTAAGCGACCTGAACCGGTATATCGCCGAAGGGGCCGGGAGGGACCGCGACTTCTCCTACTTCGACCGGATCCTGGTGGACGCCTACGAGCCGGAAGATTTCAGGAAAGAGGAACTTTCGAGCTTCTTCGGCGGTGACGAGGGGAAGGTTGGGACGGTACTTGCGCGGGCGCGGGAGATGGGGGTCCGGTACCGTGAGCGGATCGCGGAGATCCGTGAGGGAGTGCTGGGGGAAATCGCCGTGGGGCACGTCGCAGCGGGTCGCGCGGCCCTCGACGAGGGAGACGCCGAGCGGGCGCTTCATCTCCTCCGCGCCCTGGTCCTCTCCCCGGAAACGCCGTCGCCGTACCGGGAGGAGGCGGCGGACCGGATCGCCGTGGCCATCCGTTCGTACGCCCTGGGAGCCGACCCCGCGTTCGAAGGGGTGACCGTCGCCTCCGGCGAGGTCACCGTGGAGAGTTGGGCGGGACCACTGGCCCGCGATCTCTCGCGACTGCTCTCCCGCGCCCTGTCGCTCGCCCGTACCCCCTCGGGGAGCGGTCCAGGGGTCGGGGAATCGGTCGCGGGAGGGCCCGTCCCCCGCATCGTCCACGTCGTCCGGGAGCTCGAGCGACCCTCCGGGAAGTTCATCGACGGGAACGACGGCCTCCACTGGGTTTTCGAGAAAGGATTCGTTCTCCGGCTTCTATCGGGGATGGCCGAAGGGAACCTCGACGAGGGGATTCCCGCGCTCCTCGCGTGCCGCCTCCTGCGGGACGCTTCCTTCCCGGACGAGAAGCTTTCGATCGAGCGGCAATTCTCGGCCGCCGTCAAGGGGACGCTCGAGGCGTACCGTTTCTTCCAGTCCCTCCCGGATGCAACGCGGAAGAAGATGGCGGAAACGTACGAGCGGCACCCTCCGGCCGATCCGCTGTTCCTCCTGTTCGCGTCGCTGGAGACGGAGGGGAATCCCGCCCGCGCCAGCCACATGATCCGGAACATGACGGCCCGAACCCACTCGTACCGCCATGTCCGGTACCCGGACACCGCCCTCGCGGGAAAGGTGGTCGTGATCACCGGCGGCGGCACCGGAATGGGGCGAAGCCTCGCCCTCGAAGCGGCCCGACGCGGCGGAAACGTGGTGATCACCGGCCGGCGGCACGCCCCGCTCCTCGAAACGAAGGCCGATATGGACGATCTCATCCGGCACCTCGGCCTCACGAACCAGACCCTTTTCGTTCAGGGCGACGTGTCCGATCCGAAATACGTCGGGGAGATGTTCGAGCGGATCGAGAGGGAGTTCGGCCGCATCGACGTTCTGTACAACAACGCCGGCGTCTCGGGCCCGGTGGTGTTCGGCTCGGCGTACGAGGAAGGTCATTTCGACGAGTACAGGGAAGCGGTCAACATCCACCTCACCGGTTCGTGGATGGCGTCGCTCGAGGCGGCACGGATCATGGAAGGGCAGCCGGGAGGCGGGTCGATCGTCATGGTGGGAACGTTCTATAGCGAGAGCATCCATCACCACGTCCTGCACGCCTACCCCGGGCGACTTCCCTACACCTCCGCGCAGTCCGCCAAACTGGCCCTCGGGGATTACCTTGCGTGGGCGCTCGCGGGGAAAAAGATCTCCGTGCTCTCCCTCAACCCGTCGGCGGTCTCCACAGAGCGGATTCAGCGGGGAAGCGGCGTCTTCGACAAGGGGTCGAAGGCGCGCGCACGCATCGGGCGCAACGTTCCGCCGGAAGCGCTGGAGCGGGACACCCTCGAACGGACGGTGGGGCACGCCTTCGTCGATCCCGGCGACTTCGCCGCGCTCGCGCTCGAGGTCGTCGAAGGCCCGTTCCGGAGGACGATCGGAGGGAGCCGCCTCCCGATGGGCGGCGTCACCTACGAGCAGCCGCCCGGCGTCCTCCCCTCCCCCGCAGCGCTCACGCGGTACCCCGACCTGGTAGGCAAGGTCGCCCTGCTGGTGGTCGGAGATGCCCTTTCGGGCGACGTCCCCCTGATCGAGTCGTCCGCGGCCGCGCTTGCGCGGGCAGGAGCCGCCGTGATCCTCTCCGGCGGCCGGTCCGAGATTCTCGAGCCGATCGCCCTGAAGATCAACGCGCGCGGAGGAGAAGGGACCGCCACGGTCTCCCCCGTAAACCTCTCCCACCCCGCCCAGGTGCAGGAGCTGTTCGACGGCCTGCCGCGGGTCGACCTCCTCTTGTACTTCACCGGGAGCGTGGACTGGAAACGGCCGCTGACGAATCTTCCGCATGACGTATGGACGGCGCGGGTGGACCGATTCGGGTTGATCCCCCGGTTCCTTTGCTGGCAAGCCGAGCGTCGCATGGACCGGGACGGGACGGACGGCACGATCGTCCTGGTGGGGCCGGATCTTTCGGGCGTTCCCACGATCCGGGAGCGGAATCTCGTGCAGGTCTTCCAGGCAATGCTGCGCCCCGCGGTGGCGACCGAAGCCATGGAACGCGCGCTGATGGGAAAGGCGAAGACCGAAGGGACCGCCCCCGGCCCCGTGGCGAACGTGAACATCGGGCTCGTCCTCCCCGGCCGCACCGACGGCAGGAACCGGCAGGCCCGGCCCGAAGCGACCGCCGCCTCCGTGCTCTGGTTCCTCGACGACGGCAAGCGCGTCTCGGGGGCGGTTCTCCTCCCGGACGAGCAGAACGCGATCGCTTCCCTGCCCTCCGATCCCGTGGAAACCCCGGGCACGGCGTCGGGGAAGGTGGTCGTCGTCACCGGAGGTATCCGCAACCTCGGGAAGGAGATCTCCCTTCGCCTGGCGGCGGAGAGGGCGACGGTCGTCATCGGAAGCCGTTATCCCCAGACGGGCTCGCAGGATCCCGGGGAAGCCGAAAAGGCCCGCGGAGAGCTCGCCGCGGCCGACGTCGTCCTGACGCGGATGCGCCGCTCCGGTGGCCGCGCCCTTTGGGTGCACACGGACGTCGCGCGGCCCGGGAGCGTGCGAGCGCTGCTCTCGGAGGCGAGAAACCGGTTCGGCCGCGTCGACTTGCTGGTGAACAACGCCGGCGCCGGGGGGAACTTCTCCCGGGTCGGGGACGTGATGCGGGATCACCGGGAGAATTTCGAGGCGGTCCTCGCGGCGAACTTCCTGGGACCCTGGGAGGCGATCGTCGCCGCGCGTGAGATCATGCGGGCCCGGCCAGGCGGTGGCTCGATCGTCAACGTCTCCACCCACTACGCCGATCACCCGTACCTCTTCCGGACGATCTACACGGTATCGAAGATATTATTGAAGGCGCTGACGAAGGCCGCGCGCGCGGACCTGGCGGCCGACGGGATCTCCGTCGCCGACGTCGCGCCTACGCTCATCGCCGGTCCGAGGATGGAGTGGGTGATGCGGAACTACGCCACGAAGTTCTCCGCCGGCTTCGACGATTTCCCCGGCCTTTCCCCCGCGTCCCGCAAGGGCCTCACGGATCCCTTTCTGCGATCGTTCGACGGCGCCCTTTCCGCGGGGGAGCGGGAAACGGCCTCGATATCGTTCCTCGCCGCCCTCGAGGCGCAGAAGATGCCGAAAGGCGCGCGCGAGCGGATCGAGGCGTGGTACGGCCGGATCGGGGAATGGTTCCTCTCCACGGTTCCCGCGACCCCGCCGGGGAACGAAGAGGTGGCGGAGGCGGTGCTGTTCGCCGCCAAGGATGGGCGGTTCCTCGAAAACCCGTTCCTCGCGATCACCACCTTGCCCCCCTTCTCCTCCTTCCCGCCGTCGCCAGGGCCCGGGAGGGTTCTCTCAACCGGGGAACCGGGGACCTTGGTGTCGACCGGAGACGCCGGAGCGCTCCACCGGCGCCTTCACGAGGCGCTCTCCCGAAAGGGATCCGCGATGACGTCGCTCTCGGACGCGGAGTTGCCCGACGGTCAGGCGCGCATCACCCGGCCCGTTGGGCATCCATCCGCGAAGGGGGCCCGGGGCCGGGGGCAGGAGACGCAGCAGCGCGCCCTCGACCTGTCCGATCCACGCGTCGTCGAGCCGTGGCTGGACAACGCGCTCGTCGGCGCGCCGCCCCCGGCGTTCGTCGTTCTGATCGTCGGCGCCACGGCGGGGGGAAAAGGAGTCCTGGATGGTTCCGCGGAAGACCGCCTGCGGTTCCCCGGATTAGTACGGAAAACGGTCACCCTGTTCGCCGAGTCCGCGCGCGCGGTGAGGGACGGCGGTCACCTCGTGGTCGTCGGGCCTCCGGAAATGACCGGCGAGGGCCAACTGATGCTGGCCGCCTTGCGGCAGACCGTCCGGACGTTCCTCGCCGAGCAGCATTTCCTCCCCGCGGCGAAAACGGTCCGCGTTTCACTCCTGGCCTTGCACGCCCCGGGGGCGGAACGGGAAACGGAACGCGAGGTGATCGCGATCCTGGAAGGAACGCAGCCCCCCCGTGTCGAACCGGTTCCGGTGGGATACGTCAGGCCTTGACCCGTTCGAGGAATCTCTCACGCAGCACCGGGTCGGCGAGGCGCCCCTCCTCCTCCACCGGAAGATGGGGAAACCGCTCGATGAACATGCGCGTGAAGATCCCCACCGGTTCCATCCCGCAGCTGGGGGAGTTCTTCTTGCCGATGTACCCGCACAGGCCAAGGCCGGACAGCCCATCGAGCCGGGCCTTCGCCCACCGCTCCATCCGTCCCGTGAGATCGATCCCGGTCTTGTCCGTGACCAGACGCGGGTGCTTCGGATCCGCCGCGAGCCGCATCGCCTCGCGCGGGACGGAAAGCCCGCAGTCGACCTCCGGGCAGACCCGAACCCACTCGACGAAGGGCCCCAGTGTCTCCAACAGGAAAAGGTTCCGCTTGTCCCCGCCGTCATAGCGTACCTTCTCCCCCAGCAGGCAGGCGCTGACGAGGATCCGGACAGGTTTATTGCCGCATTCCATCTGTTACCGCATCAAGCAAACCGCTTTTCCTTGAACCGGTCCCGCAGGAACCGCTTCGCGAACTTCCCCACCGACGTCTTTGGGATCGCGTCGACGAACACCACCTCGTCGGGGAGCCACCACTTCGCCACGCGCGTCGCAAGAAAATCGAGGATCTCCTTCCCTTCGACCTTCCCTACGAAGTCGGGCTTCAGCACGACGCACGCCATGGGACGCTCGGTCCACTTTTCCGACGGGACGCCGATCACCGCCGCCTCGGCGACCGCGGGATGGGACATGATCGTGTTCTCGAGATCGATGGAGGAGATCCACTCCCCTCCGCTCTTGATGAGGTCGCGCGTGCGGTCCTGGATCTGCACGTACCCCTCTGGGTCCACGGTCACGACGTCGCCGGTGCACAGCCACCCGTCCTTGACCATCTCCTTCGTCCGTTCCGGCTCGAGGTAATACTCCTCCGTGATCCAGGGGCCACGGAGCCGCAATTCCCCCATCGATTTCCCGTCCCGCGGAACCTCGGAGCCGTCCTCCGCGACCACGCGCATCTCGAGACCCGGCACCAGCGTCCCCTGCTTCCCCTTGCATGCGTAGATCTCGTCCTCCGGAAGATCCTTCATGTACGATTTCGGACGGGATACCAGCACCACCGGGTACGTCTCCGTCATCCCGTAGGCGTGGATGAAGGGGACGCCGAACCCCTTCTCCACCTTTTCGATGAGGGTCTTCGGGGCAGCGGACCCTCCGCAGACGATCGCCTTCAGGCTCGACACGTCGTACTTCTCCCGTTCCATCAGTTGCAGGACCCCCATCCAGACGGTGGGCACCCCCGCGGTGATCGTCACCTTCTCGTTCTGAATCAGCGAAAGGAGCGCCTTCGCGTCGGGCCGGGAGCCCGGGAACACCTGCTTCGTCCCCATCCACGTCGCGGCGAACGGGATCCCCCAGGCGTTGACGTGGAACATCGGCACGACCGGCATCACGGCGTCCGCCTCCCGGATCCCCAGAACGTCGGCCGAGCAGATCGCAAGGGCGTGCAGGTAGATCCCCCGGTGGGAGTACGGGACCCCCTTCGGTTTCCCCGTGGTGGCGGTGGTGTAGCAGAGCGCCGCCATCGAATTCTCGTCCCGCAGGGAAGGCCAGTCGTACTCCCCCGACTCGGCGTCGAGCAGCGCCTCGTAGGAGTAGACCGGGGAGAGCTTCGTGGGGGGGACGCTCTTCTTGTCGCTCATGACCACGTAGGCGCACACGGTCGGAAACTTGTCCGCCAGCGCTTCGACGGCCGGGAGCAGGTCCTCGTCGACCAGCATCACGGCATCCTCCGCGTGGTTGACGATGAAGGTGAACTGATCCTCGAAGAGGCGGATGTTCAGGGTGTGGAGCACGGCGCCCATGCACGGGACGGCGAAGTACGCCTCGAGATGACGATGGCTGTTCCACCCGAAGGTGGCGACCCGCTCGCCCGGCCGGACGCCCAGCCGCTTCAACGCGTTGGCGAGTTTCGCGACGCGAATGTTGTAATCGGCGTAGGTGTACCGGTGGATGCCCGAGAAATCCCGGCTGACGACCTCTTTCTTGCCGAACAGGAGACGGTTCCGTCGAAGCATCGTGGCGAGGGTCAGCGGGTAGGGCATGAAGCACCTCCGTGAGTGGGATCCGCCCGGATTGAATGATGGATGTTATCTTGCCGCAATCGCTCTCCAAGTCAACGGCGAAAAAGTTTCATCCCGTGTCGTCGCCCAGATAGGCGGCCCGCACCTTCGGATCCTCCTGCAGGTCGGAAGCCTTCCCTTCGAGGGCGATCTCCCCCGTCTCGAGGACGTAGGCGCGGTCCGCGACGGCGAGGGCCATGGAGGCGTTCTGTTCGACGAGGAGGATCGTCGTGCCCGCCTTGTTGATCTCCGCGATCATCCGGAAGATCTCGCTCACCAGCAGGGGGGACAATCCCATGGACGGTTCGTCGAGAAGGAGCAGTTCGGGCCGCTGGACGAGGCCCCTTCCGATGGCCAGCATCTGCTGCTCCCCCCCGGACAAGGTCCCGGCGAGCTGGGCCGCGCGTTCGGCCAGACGGGGAAAAAGAACGTAGACCCGTTCGATGCTCTCCTCCACCTCTTTCCGGGACGAGCGGGTGTACCCCCCCATCTCGAGGTTCTCCCGCACGCTCATGTTGGAGAAGACGCCCCTGCCTTCCGGGACATGGGCGATCCCCATGCGCGCGATGCGGTGGGACGGGAGACCCGCGATCGATTTTCCGTCGTGCACGATGCTCCCCGAAGAGGGGCGGACGACCCCGGAGAGGGCCCGCAGGGTGGTGCTTTTCCCCGCTCCGTTCGCGCCGATGAGGGAGACGATCTCCCCTTTCGCGACGGTGAACGAAACCTCCCGGAGCGCCTGCACGGCTCCGTAAAATACGCTTAAATGATCGACCGTTAACAGCATTATCTCACCGGTTCCCTACTTCCTTCTCCCGACGGTATCGTCTCTTTTCCCGAGGTACGCCTCGATCACCAACGGGTCCCTGCGGATCTCCGCCGGGAGACCCCGGGCGATCACCTGGCCGAAGTCCATCACGATCAGCCGCTCGCAGATCCCCATCACAAGGCGCATCTGGTGCTCGATCAGCAGGACGGTCAGGGAGAAGCGCTCCCGGATCCGGAGGATGAACTCCATCAGAGTCCCTACCTCGGAGGGATTCATCCCCGCCGCGGGTTCGTCCAGCAGGAGGATCTTCGGGCGGGACGCGAGCGCGCGTGCGATCTCCAGCTTCCTCTGGTCGCCGTACGGCAGGTTCTTCGCGATCTCCTTCCCGCGATCCTGGAGGGAAAAGATCGAAAGAAATTCCTCCGCCTGTTCCCGTGTCCGCTTTTCCTCCCGGTAGAACGCCCCGGTCCGGAGCAGCGCGGCGGCGGCCCCGTACCGGACGTGCGAATGGTGCGCGATCCGAACGTTGTCGACCACCGTCAGCTCCCGGAAGAGGCGGATGTTCTGGAAGGTCCGCGCGATCCCTCGGCGGGCGATCTCGTCCGGCGGAAGCCCCGTGATCTCCCCCTCCTCCAGCGAGACGGTGCCACGGTCAGGGCGGTAGATCCCGGTGATCACGTTGAACAGGGTGGTCTTTCCGGATCCGTTGGGGCCGATGATTCCCGTGAGCTCGCCCTGCCGGAGGCGGAAATCAACCCCGTCCAGGGCCTTGATCCCCTCGAAGTGCCGGGTGAGCCCCTGGACTTCCAGGATCACCGGTACACCTTGCTCCGCAGGAACGGAAATTCCCGCACGCCGAACAGTCCACGGGGCCGTACCAGCATGGTAACGATCAGCAGCAGGGGGATGAGGACCCAGCGGAGCTCGATATATTCCGGCGGAAGCGCGACGCGCATCCCCTCCAGCAGGAAGACCCAGGCGAAGGAGGCCACGAGCGTGCCCGTCATGTTCCCCAGCCCCCCGAGGACCACGATCATCAGCACGTCGAACGATTTCAGGAAATCGAAGCTGCTCGGGTGGAGAAACGTGTACAGGTGCGCGTACAGCCCCCCGGCCACGCCGGCGAAGGCGCACCCCGCGGTGAACCCGATCACCTTGTACCGGAAGGTGTCGATCCCCATCGCCGCGGCGGCGACTTCGTCCTCGCGGATGGCGATGAGTGCGCGCCCATAGGTAGATTGGACGAGATTGCGGATCACCAGGATCGCGGCGACGAGCGCGGCGACGGCCCACGGGATTCCGGTCATTCGCGCGATGCCGGTCATCCCGCGGGCGCCCCCCAGTTGCGGCACGAGGGAGTCCGCGTTGTCGAAGAGGACCTTCATGATGACCCCGAATCCGAGAGTGGCGATGCCGAGATAGTCCGACGTCAGGCGAAGGGTGGGCAGGCCGACGAGGCACGCAAGGAGTGCCGCCGCAACCCCTCCCGCAAGGAGGGAACCGAGGAAAACCGCCCCGGTCGCGAAGAGCGCTTCGTCCCCGTACGCCCCCACGTAGAGTTTCGTCAGCAGCGCCGCCGTGTACGCCCCCACCCCGTAGAAGGCGGCATGCCCCAGGGAGAACAGCCCCGTGAACCCGTAGATGAGGTTCAGGCCCAGCGCGGAGATCGCCACGACGCACGCCAGCTGGAAAATCTGCACCCAGTACGGATTCAGGATGTCGCGGGAGGCGAGGAACTGGAGCAGACCCGAGAGGACCGCGAACGGCAGGACCGCCTTGGCGATGTTTTTCAGGACGTTCATCTCCGCGCCGTCACACCTTCTCCGTCCGGGCCTTCCCGAGGATCCCGGTGGGCTTCCACAGAAGCACGGCGATGAGGAGTACGAAGGAGATCCCGTCCCGGTAGGTGGACGAGATATACGCCGTGGTCATCGTCTCCGATTGCCCCATGATCAGGGCCCCGAGGACCGCCCCCGGGATGGACCCGATGCCGCCGAGGACGGCGGCGGTAAACGCCTTCAACCCGGGCATCACCCCCATAAAGGTGTTGATCTGCGGGTAGGCGATCCCGTAAAGCACTCCCCCGATCCCCGCGAGGGCCGCCCCGAGGCCGAAGGTGAAGGAGATCACGGCGTTGACGTTGACCCCCATCAACCCCGCGGTGATGGAGTCGTGGGATACGGCGCGCATCCCCCGTCCCACCTTCGTCCGGTAGGCGATATATTGCAGGGCCCCCAGGGAGGCGAGCGTGGCGACGAGGATGATCCCCTGGATGTTGGTGACCGTGATCCCGCCGATCTCGAGGGACACAACCTGGAAGGGGCGCGGGAAAGCGTAATAGTTCGGCCCGAAGATCTGGTGGAGCGCGGTGAAATACTCCAGGAACAGGGAAACGCCGATGGCGGTGATCAGCGCCGCGATCTTCGGGGCGTTTCTCAGAGGCCGGTACGCCACCCGCTCGATGACCACCGCGAGGAAGGCGGACCCACCCGCGGCGAGTGCGAATACGGCGGGCAGGGGAAGGTGGAGGTTCTCGACGGCGTAGAACGCCAGGAACGCCCCGACCATGAAGACGTCGCCGTGGGCGAAGTTGATGAGGCGCACGATTCCGTACACCATCGTGTACCCCAGCGCGATCAGGGCGTACACGAACCCGAGCTGTAGGCCGTTCAGCGCCTGCTGGAGAAAATACTCTACGGTTCCACCCCTATGGATTCACCATCTTCACGAACTTCTGCCTGCCCCCCTCGATCTTCACGATCGCCGCGCTCTTGACGCTGTCCCCGTTCCGGTCGAGCGTGGATTTCCCGGTGACCCCGTGGAAATCCCTGATCGAGGCGAGGGCATCCCGGATCTTCCTCGGGTCGTCGCTCCCCGCCTTCCGGATCGCCTCGAGGAGCAGTTTCGTGCCGTCATACGCCAGCGTTCCGAGGGCGTCGGGGACCTGCCCGTGCTTCTCCTTGTACTTCTTCACCCATGCCACGACCTCCGGCCGACGGTCGTCCGGAGAGTAATGGTTGGAGAAGTAGCCGCCCTCGATCGCGCTCCCCGCGATCTTCACAAGGTCGGGGGAGTCCCACCCGTCCGGCCCGACCAGTTGAACCTTCAACCCCTTCTCCTGCGCCTGCTTGGCGATCAGGCCGACCTTGTTGTAGTAGTCCGGCAGGAACATCACGTCCGCCCCGGAAGCCTTTACCTTGGTGAGCAGCGCCGAGAAGTCCACGTCGTCCTTCCCATATGCCTCGAAGGCCACCGACGTCCCGCCCAGTTTCCGGAACCCGTCGCGGAACACCTCGGCGGTCCCTTTCGAGTAGTCGTTCGACGCGTCGAACAGGATCGCAGCGCGTTTCTTCTTCAGCGTCTCGCGGGAAAACTTGGCCATCACCATCCCCTGGAAGGGATCGATGAAGCAACTCCGGAACATGTAGTCCTTCCGCTTCCCGTCCGCCACCGTGACCTTCGGGTTCGTGGCCGTCGGGGTGAGCGTGGGGATCTTCGCGGCTTGAATGATATCCGAGACGGGAATCGTCGCCTTGGAGGTGACCGCGCCGACGATCGCCTTGACCCGGTGCTGGTTCACCAGGAGGTTCGCCACGTTCGCGGCTTCCGTGGCGTCGTTCTTGTCGTCCTGGATGACGTACGTGATCTTCATCCCCGCGACACCGCCCTTCGCGTTCGCCTCCTCGACGGCGATGAGGAAGGAGTTGCGGACCGACTCGCCGTACGTCTTGACGTCACCGGAGAGCGGTGTGATGAGGCCGATCATGATCTCTTTCGCTTGGGAGGGGACGGCCGCCGCCAGGGCCGGGAAAAGAACGGCGAGGACGAGGGCTGCGCGCTTCATCTTTTCTCCTTTCGGTACGCTGGAATATGGGTATGGCGGGGCGGGCCCGCACCGGGAGGCATTATACCCGAAGTACCCCACCGGCGGGCTCCCCGGCACGAGCTTCGCGCTGCCGGGGCACCCCCACTGCAGGAAGAACGGGGGGCACATCCCCTTTCACTTGACGGTTTCCGCGATGAACGTCTTCATCGCGCCCCCCGGGGCGGCGGCCCGCCCGACGTCGTTCCCCTTTCCCTTCATGTTGTGTCTATACGAGCGGGCGGGTTTCGACCACGTTGAAGTACGCCACGTGCTTGACCGCCTGCGGGTTCCCGGGGCTCGAGGCAGCGGTCCGTTCGCGGATCTTCGCGAGCATCTCCCCCGAATCCTCCGTGCGGGAAAGCGAGAGCGTCAGACGTGCGCCGTGGAACCCCTCGCCGGGAGCGAAGTACGTGTAGGAGGCGTTCGGGTTCTCACGGACGTTGTTCCACGTCCTGCCGTCCGTCATCCCCCACGCGACCGTTTCGCCGTCCACGACAAAAGGAACCGCGTATACGGCCATATTTACCACCCCGGCTTTCGACGCGGTGCCGATCACGCCCCGTCCTCCCGGCTTCAGAACGTCCCCGATGGTCATCGTTCTTCCTCCCGATGGATGATTTCGACCAGCTTTCGGTCCGCCCGTGGAAGAGCGTACGTCCCTTCCTGGTGCACGCGGAGCCACCCCGTCCCCTCCCCCGCCGGCAACGCACCCCCCGACGTCTCGCAGAGAAAGCCGTGAAGGGTGATCCGGTAGTGGGAGTAGGCATGTCGTACGGCTCCCACTTCACTTTGAATCACCGCGCGCACCTGAAGTTTCTCCCGAAGCGAACGCCGAAGCGCATCCTCAAGGGTCTCCCCCGGGTCGCGCCTCCCCGAAGGGAAGGCCCACAACCCTCCCAGAAGCCCGTCGGGCGGGCGGCGCATCAGGAACAGCGCACCGTCCTTCCGGCGGAACACCGCCGCCACGACGTCGTGAAGCGGGAGGACTTTCTTCGCGCGCTTCGGAGGGATCGAATCCTGGAGCCCCAGGAGAAAGGCGGAACATCGGGATCTCACCGGGCACTCCCCGCAGCGCGGGAAGTTCGGCACGCAAACGACGGCGCCCAGATCCATCACCGCGAGGGCCGTGTCCCGTCCCTTTCCCTTCCGCACCAGGCGCGCGGACCGTTCCCAAAGCACGTTCTCCACCGCGGAGGCGCGGAGATCCCCTTCGACGGCAAAAAGACGGGCGACGACGCGGCGGGCGTTCGCCTCGAGGATCGGGACATCCGCTCCGAAGGCGATCGCGGCGATCGCCCCCGCCGTCGAGCGGCCGATCCCGGGGAGCGCCTCGAGCGCCTCCACCGTTCGCGGCACCTCGGCGCCATGGCGGGCAACGACGATCCCGGCGGCCCGGTGGAGGTTTCTCGCGCGGGAATAATATCCGAGTCCCTCCCACGCCTTCAGGACGTCATCCAACGGCGCCCGGGCAAGGGATACCACATCGGGAAATTTCAGGAGAAAGCGTTCGTAGTAGGGAGCGACGGTTTCGACCCGGGTCTGCTGGAGCATGATCTCCGAGACCCAGATGCGATACGGATCCCGGGTCTCCCGCCACGCCATCGGCCGGGCCGCCGTCCGGAACCACCGCAGCAGCGCGCCGGAGATCCTCGCCGCGGTGGGGAACCTCTCGCTTCCCTCGAAAAATAACGGCCGGCTCCCGCGGAGGGATACCGGCCGTTCCGGTGCGATTCGCTTCGTTTGGGGAAGAGCGATCTTCAATCCTTTTCGAGGAGGGAAGTGAACATGTCGTGATGTTCTTCTTCTTCCGCGAGGATCTTGTTGAAGAGGAACTCCGTGGTCTCGTCCCCCTCCTTCCGTGCGACCAGGAGGATCTTCTTGTACATGGCGATCGCCGTCTCCTCGTCCTTCTTGTCGGTCTCGATCATTTCCTTCAGCGTGGCGCCGAGGAAGATCGGCGCCGGCTTCGTGGTGGGGATTCCCCCGAGGTAATTCAGCCGCTCCGCGATCGCCTCGGCGTGCTTCATCTCCGAGATGGCGGTCATCTTGAAGGCGTCCTTCACCGCGTACCCCTGGACCCCTTTCCATAGGACGTGCTGCCACATGTATTGCACGGAGACCTGGATCTCCCGGGCGATCGCCTGGTTCAGAAGGTCGAGCAGCTCCGCGGACGGTTTCTTGCTGGCCATCGGTCGTTCCTCCTTCGTTCGTTGTGGAAATTTCATCCTGTCGAGATGTATTCTTGCACGGAGGGGCACGGGAAGTCATCCCCCAAGGGAGGAACCCACCACATGATCCGGGACGTCGTCATCCTCGGCTCCGGCTGCGCGGGCTCGACCGCCGCCATCTACGCCGCGCGCGCCAACCTCGCCCCGCTGGTGCTGGATGGCCGCGAACCGGGGGGGCAGCTGACGCTGACCACCGATGTCGAGAACTTCCCCGGTTTCCCCGCGGGGATCCAGGGACCCGAGCTCGTCGACCTCATGCGGAAGCAGGCGGAACGGTTCGGAGCGGCGTACCTCGCGGAAACGGTCGTCGGCGTGGACCTTTCGAAACGCCCCTTCGCGGTGAACACGGAGGAGAACACATACCTGGCGCGCACCCTGATCGTCGCCACCGGCGCCTCGGCCAGGCTCCTGGGCCTGGAATCGGAGAAGAAGCTGATGGGGCGAGGCGTATCCACTTGCGCCACCTGCGACGGTGCGTTCTTCCGGGACCGCGAGATCGTCGTGGTCGGCGGGGGCGACACCGCGCTGGAGGAGGCGATCTTCCTCACCCGTTTCGCGTCGAACGTGGCGCTTGTCCATCGAAGGAACCAGTTCCGCGCCTCGAAGATCATGGTCGACCGGGCCCGGACCAATCCGAAGATCGAGTTCCTCCTCGACACCGTGATCGCGGACATCCTCGATCCGGGGAAGAACGAGGTCTCCGCGGTCCGGCTGAAGAGCACAAAGGACGGGTCGGAGTCGGTCCGAAAGGTCGACGGCGTCTTCGTCGCCATCGGCCACGACCCGAACACGAAGATCTTCGAGGGGCAATTGGCGCTCGACAACGGGTACGTCGTCCTGCGCGGCGGCGCGAAAACGAGCGTCGAGGGGGTCTTCGCCGCCGGGGACGTGCACGACAAGGTCTACCGGCAGGCGGTCACCGCGGCGGGGGCCGGCTGCCGCGCCGCCATCGAGGCGGAGCGGTTCCTCGAGGCGGAAGGCCGGTAATGTTCCCCCGGGTCGGCTGCGACGCCTCGGAGAGGGGGCTCCGCCTGACCCTCCCGTTGCTTGCGCCATCCGTGCTATCTTCCCGATACGTTACCGGCGCCATGAATTGAAGCGCTAAGGGAACATGTGTTGCATCGCTTGGGGTCGTGTGGTATGTTAACGCTGATTTGAGCCTCCGGTATCCACAATTCCCCGCAGAATCTCCGATCCCCTCAGGTCCCGTCGACCCGTAGGCCTTTCGTCCGTCAACCATCGATCACCCGATCATCGGGAGAAAAAGGAAAACGATGCCGTTTCGACAATTCGGATTATCCCCGGAGATCCTCCGGGCCGTTCAGGAAATGCACTACACGACCCCTACCCCCATCCAGGAAAAGGCGATCCCCGACGTACTCCAGGGGAAGGACCTGCTCGGCTCCGCCCAGACCGGCACCGGAAAGACGGCCGCCTTCGCGCTGCCCATCCTTCACCGGCTCGCCGCGGAACCCAGGATCGTCCGGGGGCGCCGGGTCGTCCGGTCGCTCGTCCTCACCCCGACCCGGGAACTGGCCATGCAGATCGGCGAAAGCTTCGGCGACTACGGGCGACACACCGGGATGCGGCACGCCGTCATCTACGGCGGCGTCAGCCAGAAGCCCCAGGAGCAGGCGCTGCAGAAGGGGGTGGACATCCTCGTCGCCACGCCGGGGCGTCTCCTCGACCTCATGGGGCAGAAACTCGTAAACCTCTCCACCGTGGAGATCTTCGTCCTGGACGAGGCGGACCGGATGCTGGACATGGGCTTCATCGTCGACATCCGCCGCATCATCGAGAAACTCCCCCCGAAACGGCAGACGCTGATGTTCTCCGCGACGATGCCGTCGGAGATCGTCCGCCTTTCGGCCACCCTGCTCCGCGATCCGGTGCGTGTCCAGGTCGCTGCCGCTTCCGCGCCGGCCGACGACGTGGATCATCGCCTCTACTATGTGGAAAAGGCGTCCAAGGCGGATCTGTTGAAAACGCTCCTCGCCGACGGAGAGATCAAGAACGCCCTCGTGTTCACGCGGACGCGGCACGGCGCCGACCGCGTGGAGCGGACCCTGAGCCGCGCGGGGGTGCGCGTCGAGGCGATCCACGGGGACAAGTCGCAAGGGGCGAGGGAGCGCGCCCTCTCCGCCTTCAAGAAGGGGACGATCCGGGTCCTGGTGGCCACCGACATCGCCGCCCGGGGCCTCGACATCGTCGACCTCTCCCACGTGGTCAACTACGACCTGCCGAACGAGCCGGAGGCGTACGTGCACCGGATCGGACGCACCGGACGGGCCGGCGCGTCGGGTATCGCGGTCTCCTTCTGCGGCTTCGAGGAGCGCCCGCTGCTCGCCGACATCGAGCGCCTGATGAGCAAGCACCTGACCGTGGTCGCGGACCACCCCTACGCCTCTCCGGCAAAACCGGCGCCCCCGACGGTTTTCCACACGGGTCGGACGCCGTCGAAAGCACGGCCGTTCATGATCTCCGTGGACGCCGCGTTCCTCTCCGCGGGTCGAACCGTGCCCTCTTCCCCTGTAGCGCGGGTTTCGCGCCACGCCGGGAACGAGGCGCGCCCGACTTCCGGTCCCGGCGGGAGGAAGAGCGGCCATCGGGACCAGTTCTCTTCACGGGGCCGCTCCCAAAGGTAGCCGCAAGACACGTTTCCCGATCGGACCGCCCCCGCGGACGCGTTTCGTGTATTATCTTGGCAACGTCAACCGGGGGCCGGTCCGCTGCAGGAAAAGCTGAAAATCATCGTCAAGCCGCTCGCGTTTCTTTTCGCGTTCCTCGCTCTCAGTTTCTCCCTGTACCACCTCGGCCTCTTCCACTTCTTCATGAACCAGGACCGCCTGATAGCCTGGATCCACTCGCTCGGCGCGTGGGGATTCGCCGGCTTCATCCTGCTGCAGGTGGTCCAGGTGGTCGCCGCTCCCATCCCCGGGGAAGCGACGGGCGTCCTCGGAGGATACCTCTACGGGCCGGTCGGGGGAGTCGTGCTCTCCACCATCGGATTGACGGTCGGATCCTTCCTCGCCTTCAGCCTCTCACGCTACTTCGGTCTTCCCCTGACCGAAAAGTTCGTCGACGCGAAGACGATGGAGCGGTTCGACTACCTGCTCCACCACAAGGGGGTGTTTCTCATCTTCCTCCTGTTCCTGATCCCCGGGTTCCCGAAGGATTACCTCTGTTACATTTTGGGGCTGGGCCATCTCACAACGCTGGAGTTCCTCGCCATCGCCGCTACGGGGCGTCTTCTCGGAACCATGCTGCTCACGCTCGGGGGGACGTTCCTGAGGAACCACCAGTATTACCGTTTCTTCCTGCTCAGCGGCGCGGCGGTGGTCATCGTCTTCCTCACCATCGCCTACCGGGATCGACTCGAGCAGCTCTTCCAAAGGCTTCACGAACGGCACCTTCGAAAGAAGGGGAAGCGGCCCGGCGCGCCTACCTGATCCGGAAGTCGCCCCGGCTGTCCCGCAGCGTTTCTTTTCTATCCGGCGGGAGGGTTTTCGGCTCAACAAGAAAGATCCGGCCGGAATCTACGTTTCCCGCAAGGATCAGCCGCTCCTTCACGTTCGATGCGCGTTGGAGCGCGATTTGCCGGAGATCATCGTTCGTCACCGGAATGTGCGTCAGGATCAGTTTCTCCATCTCCGGCACCGGCAGATCTTTTGCCATCCCGAGGATGTTCCTCGGTTTCGGAAACTTCTCTTCCCTGTACGCCTGTGCGAGGTATTTCGGGTATTCGACCGCTTCCACGCGAACGTTGTCCAACGCCGGGGCGGCCTGCCCCGATCGGACGAGGTCTCTCACCTTCCGGGCGGCCACTTTCCGCCGGAACAGGAGACGTCGCCACCCTTCCGTGTCCTTTTCCACGTCGACGTGCCCTTCGATCTCCAACTGGAGGCCCGGACGTTCGACCAGGACCTTGGCGAGGCTTCCGATCTTCGCCTCCGCGGTCCCGGGGAGATCGGTCGTTCCCGGATCGAACTCGAGAAAAGAGAGCTCCTCCCCTCCTCCGAAGATCGCCCCGAGCAGGGCGAAGGGCGAGGTGGCCGCCTTGACGAGCAGGTTCACGATGATCTTCACCACGATTCCCCAGACGCTGAACTTCGGGTCGTCGATCTGTCCCGTCACGGGGAGGTCGAGGTGGATCTCCCCCCTGCGGTCCTTCAGCAGGGCGACCGCCAGGCGCACGGGAAGCTTCGTCGCGTCCGGGCTGTCCACCGCCTCGCCGAAGGTGAACTGGTCGAGGAACACCTTGTTCTCCGCGTCCAGTTTCTTTTTTTCGATGTGGTATTTGAGCCCGAGCGCCAGCTTCCCCTTCCGGATCCCGTACCCTGTGTACCGTCCCGTATAGGGAGAGAGCGGCGACAGGTCCATGTCCCTGAAGTCGATCTTGAGATCGACGAACAGGTTCTCCGCCAGCGGGTTGATCTTCCCCCGGATCTCGAGAGGGGCCGAGTTTTCCAGCTTCCCCCGAAGATCGACCTCCGCCTGCCGGGTCTCCTCCGAGGATAGGCCCGAGACCCTTCCGCCGATCTCCACGAGGCTCGCCGTGTAGTTCGGCTTCACGTACCGGTCCGAGAAGAGGATCGTCCCCCCCTGCAGCGTCACGGTTTCGATCCGGACAGGTGTCGGGACCGGTTTCGCCGCGTCGGCAGAGGACGCGGTCGCGGCAGGCGCCGTCGCATTGTCCCCGGCGGCCCCCCCCTTCGCCACGATCCCCTGGACGTTCAGGGTGGCGTCCGGGTTCACGACGATCCTGGAGTAGAAGTCCGAAAGCGCAACTTCGTCGATCGAAACCTTCGATGGTTCGTTCCCCGCCTCCATCCCTCCGACATGGAGGGAGGCGAATTTCAGGAATTCCTCGCCGCGAGCCTTGTCCACGGAAGAGAAGCCGTTCACGGACGCCTCGCCCTTGTAGACAACGCTCATCGTCTTCCCCTTCGGCGCGTCGACGGATAGATCCCCCGTCGCAGACACGGACCCTCCCGTCACGAGGATTTTCACCTTGTCCGTGAAATACGGCTGCGTCGGAGCGATCGGCAACGACTTCACCCGGACCTTGGCCCTCAAGAACGGTGGATCGACCGAAAAGCCGCCTCCGATGGAAACGGTCCCTTCGTGCGCGACCGTGGCGGAGAAGGAGAGCTTTCCTCGCCGGTTCCGTTCGGTGGAGACGTTTTCCGCCCTGATTTGAATCGGCTCGAGCGACAGGTCCACGGGCGGATCGGTTGTCCGATCGACGAAGCGCACCGCGAACCGTTCGATCGCCGCCTTCCGGAGGTTGACCACCCACTGTTTTTCCGGCGGAACGTTTCCCTTGGATTTCCCGGGGGCCGGCGATGAAACCGGCGCCGACGCTTGAGGACGATCCTCCGCCAGGAGACCCGTGAGGTTCAGCTCTCCACCCTGGTCCCGACGGACCGCCACGAACCCCCCTGCGGTGATCGCCTCGGCGATCACGACCTCGCGCCTTGCGAGGTCGATGGTGGCATCTTTCAGCGATAGCTGCGGCACCCTGAGGAACTCATCCTCATCGTCCCGTCGTTTCAGCCGCAAATCGCCGAGACTGGCGGAGAACCCGGAAAAGAGGACCTCCGTTTCGCCCTCTTTTCGTGCAAGCCTGTATCCGGTATGAAGATCGAGCGACCCTCCGGTGACGTCGAAGCGTACGGCGCCGCCGAAATACGGTACGTACTTCTTGAGGACGCCCTTCCCCAGCGTGACCGTCCCCTCGGACGTGAACGGCGAGATGACAACGCTTCCCTTCCAGTCGAGCGTTTCCCCCGCCTCGGTGCGCAAGGAAAGCAGGCCATCCGCCGCCTTCCCCTTTTCGGTGCCCAGACGGTCGACATCGACCCGGATCTCCCCCAAGGCCGTCTTGAAGGGAAGATGCCGGGATCCGTCCGTGAAGCGGACCTTCCCCCCCGAGAGTCGGATCGACTCCACGGATATCCTCATTGAAGGGCTGTCCGCCGCCGCGCGGTATCCTGGTTCGACTGCCCCTCCAGAGCTTGCGATAAGGAAATGGCGCCCTTGACATCCAGGGAAGCGGTCGGGACCGCGTATTCCCTCCGGATAGGGACGTACTCAAGATAGTGCGGAATGTCGAGATCCGTCACATTGACGTCGAATACGGTCTCGCGGGTATCGCTGAACGGCTTGGTCCTCCCCTTCAGTGAAACCGCCTTGCCGTTCACCACCGCGGCACATGAAGTTATACCTGCCGTCCCGGTGACGGATGATGCTCACATACGGCTTGACGAGCCGGATCTCGCTCAGGACCGGTCCCCCGCGGAAAATCGACGCGAGTTGAAGGTTGGCGAACACCTCCTCCGCCGAAATCCATGTCCCCTTCGAATCGCGCTCGGCGATCTCCAATCCGCGCATGGAAACGGACAGTTCGTACGGGTTGAACCGGATCTCCCTGAGGGTCGTCTTGCGATGCAGCGTGTCGGAGAAGGTCTTCGGCAGGACGGACTTCAGGATCGCCGGCAGACCGAAAAAGCCGAACAGGGTGTAGGAAACGAGAACGATCAGTCCCGCGATCACGCCCTTCCTGTACGCGGGCATCGAACGGATGGACGATCTTCCCGCCATCACGGCTCCCCTCCCATCGCGCAAGGTCTCCTGGCGTCATCATACATCCATATCCATTCCGGAGAATGGATTTCGACAGGAAACGGGGACTGCTATAAGGATGGCTCCATCGCCGGGGAATAGCTTCCGTGCCGCGCGGCCCCGTTCAGTTTTGCGCGAAGGAAAAACGCCTCCTTCGCCGCCGGGACGTTCGCCGCCTTTCCTTTCCACGCCTTCAGCACCGGATCCTGCAGCGCCCTCCCGTAGGAGAAGCTCAGTTCCCACGTGTGCTTCCCCATGGCGTTCATCGCGTTCAGGTGTTCCGTCGCCTGGCGCGGAGTCTGCCCCCCGGAGAGGAAGACGATGCCGGGGACCGCCGGAGGGACGACGCGGGACAAGGTTCGAACCGTCGCTTCGGCGACCTGCGGCACCCCCGCCTGGGCCGGACACCCCTTCCCCGAAACGACCATGTTGGGCTTCAGCAGCGTGCCCTCGAGGGAGACGCGGTGGGACGTCAACTCCGCGTAGACCAGCGAAAGCACCTCCATGGTCACCTCCTCGCACCTCTCGATCGTGTGGCCCCCGTCCATCAACACTTCCGGTTCCACGATGGGAACGAGCCCGGCCTCCTGGCAGAGCGCGGCGTATCGGGCCAGCGCATGGGCGTTGGCCTGGATGCAGTATCGGGTCGGGAACCCCGCCCCGATGTCGATCACCGCGCGCCACTTTGCGAAGCGTGCGCCCAGCGTCCGATATTCCGGGAGGCGCCCCCGCAGCCCGTCCAACCCCTCGGTGATCTTCTCCCCTGGAAACCCGATCAGCGCCTTCGCCCCTTCGTCGACCTTGATCCCCGGTACGATCCCCTGCCGTTCAAGCACCTTCGCGAACGGCGTCCCGTCGGCGGAGCATTGCCGGATCGTTTCGTCGTAAAGGATCACGCCGCTGATGAACTCCGAAACGCCCGGGGTCGTGAAGAGGAGGTCCCGGTACGTCCGCCGATTTTCCTCCGTGGACGGGACATCGATCGACTTGAACCGTTTCTCGATCGTCGGGGCGCTTTCGTCCGCCGCCAGGATCCCCTTGCCGGGGGCGACGAGGGACCGTGCGATCGCTTCGAGTTCGCCGACATTCATCTCCTGTTCCTCCCGGGTCGTTTTCTGGTCATACTTCACTTATTATCATATTCGATCGGGCCATCGAAGATCGATCGCGGGAGGGAACGGGGTGGCGGGACGGCGGGACGATCCGGTATTGGTCTACTCGACGGAGCGGGGGCTCGTCTGCCCGAAATGCCGCCTGCCCACGGCAAAATGCCGCTGCGGAAAAGAAGACCCGGCTCCTGCGGGGGACGGGATCGTCCGCGTACGCCGGGAGACGAAGGGCCGCGGAGGGAAAACGGTGACCACCGTGTCGGGCGTCCCGCTCGGGGGGGAACCGCTCAGGAACCTCGCGTCGGGACTGAAGCGCCGCTGCGGCACGGGGGGAACGGTAAAAGACGGGGTGATCGAAATCCAGGGCGACCACCGGGAGACGATCGTGGAGGAACTTTCCCGCCGCGGTTTCACTGCAAAGTTGGCAGGGGGCTAAGGGATTCCAACAGGTCGTCCAAGGTTGGGGCGGGGGCGGCGAATCTCCCGCCCTCCTGCCCGGATTACGAACGATCCTGGAACTTGTTCCGGCGCTCTTTAATCCCTGTCGTGCTTATCGTGCCCCCGCTTTTCACCCTCTCCTCTTTCATCGCCCCTGCCCTTGAACCTGACCTCTTTCGGGTAGCGGTCCCTTGGCAGTTCCACCCAGGGTCCGTTTCTTGAGGTCGAGTAGGACCAGCCGCCGTTCCGGTAATAATAGTGATAGCCGCCGTGATAGTAGTAGGGTTCTTCTTCCAACACCACGATCGACGGAAGCGCCGGCACCACGACGATGCCGGAGCCTCGGCGTCCGGGCGCCACCAGGCACCCCACGAGCAGAAACGCCGCGAACAGTACGGGGAGCAGTATCCTTTTCATCCTCTCCTCCTTAACTCTTGGTGTGTACAAGAAGCGGGATCGCGCCGGCCGCTATCGCAGCCACGCCTGCCCAGGCAGGGACATCGACCGCCTGCTTTTCCTTGAACGACAGCTCGATCGAGCCCAGCCTGGCTTCGTGGGTCTCCTTGGTGTAGCTGAACTTGCCGTACATCACTTCCAGGAGGCCGGCCACGATCAGTCCGATGGCCACGATCTTGATTGCGCTTATCTCGCCTCCTTCCTGTTTCGAAGGAAAAGGCGCCGTCCGTCAGCAGGGCGGCGCCGAAAAGGGGTACTCCTTTTTTCAGCGGACAACGACTCGTTTGTTCATGAGCATCAGGATGACGATGATCAGAATAACCAGGACCGCCAGTCCGATCAAAAAGTCCACCCCACCGTCCGCTCCCGCGGCCACCCGGTCGGTCAGGGAGGCAATCCGGTGCAGGTCGCTGTCGCTCATCGACCGGATCTTGGCCATTGCCTCCTCGGAGGAAACGCCGTAATCCAACAGTTTCTGCATGACCACCTTCTGCTCCAGGACGGTCTGCACCTTGGCGATTTCCGCCGTCCGGAGATCGCCCGCGCCGCCTGAGGAGGGGATTATGCTCGCCTCGGCCACTCCCCGGAAGGACCCCAACACGCCCATCCACCCCGCCATCACGATGGCCAGGACAAAAAACCATGCGGTTCTGCGAATCGTCGCCATGACAACACCTCCCGGTTTTTTACGACGGCACGGTATTTCTCATCGTGCCCGTGCGATTTTGATGATATTTCCGTCCGCCGGCTTCAGCCATCGGCATCTGTCCGAAATGCGAATCGCCGTTTGTCTGAATCTCGGACCGGTGTTTCAAAGTTGAATTTCCCGTCGCGGTCCTGCTCGACGGAGATCCGGGGGCGCTTCATCCCGATCTTTACGATCCGGACTTCCTTGTGGAGGAGAGGGAGAAGTTCGATCCCGAGGATGGCCTCCTTCGCGAAGGCGACGTCTGCCCCCCGGTTCCAGATGCGCACATCCTCCAGCGTGACATGGAAGCCCGGGAAGAGATCGATCCCCAGCCTGCCGCCGATGCGGACTTCCATCCCCAGGGCGTCGGAGGCGACCGCCTCCAGCCGGGGCTTGTGCGCGTTCACCTCCACGAAGAGAACAAGCGCGACCGCCGCCAGGAGGAGAAACGCAAAGAGCCCCCCGGCCGCGAAGAGGGCAATTTTCCGTTTGCTGGCCATCCCTTTTCCCCGACCGCCGCCGACATCGCCGTCCCTCTGGATTCCGGTCGACGGCGTTACCTCAATCGACCCTCTTGAAGTCGATGTACCCCCGCTCCACGTCCGTGTGGACCAGTTGCACGCGGAGCCTGTCGCCGACATCGGCCCCTTCGAAGCCGTGAATCAGCCTGCCTTCCACGGGGGGGTGAAGGAGACGGACCCATGTCCCTTTGCCCGATGCGCCGGTGACGATCGCGTCGAACCGATCACCGGATCTCGGCGCCAGCAGCATGGCCGCCGCGGATTTTCCGACCAGGCGCTCGACCTTGTTCGCATCGTCTTCCTTTTCCGTGCAGTGGCGGCCCAGCTCCGTCAATTCGTCGCGGCCGTACGGCATCGGCGATCCCGTTATGGCGGCCTTGAGCAGCCGTTGGGTTATGAGATCGGGGTATCGCCGGTTCGGGGCCGTGGAGTGGGTGTAATCCCTGACCGCGAGCCCGAAATGACCGGGAGCCGTCTCCTCCGGAAATTCGGGCACGTATTCGCCGGCCCCCATCAGTTTGATGATGGTGAGCGAAAGATCGGGAAAGCGGAGAGGATCGGCGGCCTTCCTTCCCGCCAGAAACTGTCCGAGCGCCCTCGGATCGGGCTCCGCCGGAAGCGCTACGCCGTAATGGGACGCCACCTCGACAATCCGCTCCCAACGCTTGGGGGAGCGGACGACGCGCCGCAGGGAGGGGACCTTCCTGGCTTTCAGGTACCGCGCGGTCACTCCGTTGGCCGCGATCATGAAGTCCTCGATGAGCTCTTTCGCACGATTCCTCCGCTCGGCATCCAGGTCCCGGATCACATCCCCGTCGAAGACCGGGCGCGCCTCGATCGTTTCCAGGTCCAGCGCCCCGTGCTCGTGCCGGAACGCCTTCAGCTGTTGAGCGACACGGTCCTGGGTGCGGAGGTTCTCGGCGAGCCCCTCGACGTCCGCGATCGGGCCCGGAGCGGGTCCCTTGCCGTCCAACCAGGCCGCGACGCCGTTGTAGGCGAGCTTTGCGCGGTTGCGGACCGTCGCACGGTAGAGATCCGAGCTGCGAAGCGCCCCATCTTCGCCGATGACCATTTCGACGACGATGGCGGGGCGATCTTCCCGGTAGCCGAGCGACGTGAGATCGGTCGACAGCTTCTCGGGAAGCATGGGAAAGATCTCGGCGGCGGTATAGACGGAGGTGGTGTTCTGCCGGGCGTGACCGTCGATCGCCGAGCCCTGCCTGACGATGGCGTCCACATCCGCGATCGCGACGAGGATCTTCACCGCGCCCTCCGGCATCGTCTCGGCGACGGTGAGCTGGTCCAGGTCACGGGAGTCGTCATTATCGATCGAAGCCCAAAGGAGGTTGCGCATGTCGCGCGGCCCCCCGGAACACCCGGATGCAGCCGCCCGGATACCGTCGAGCTCGGCGAGCGCCGCGTTGGAGAAATCGGGCAGCAATCCGCGCTCGATCATCGCCCGACGGGCAATCCGCCTCAGGGTGGAGCGCTGCCGGCCGGCGTCCGTATCCATTCCGTCTCCCGTTCGTTTATAATGTCCTATCATAATCGATGCGAACTCCTTCGTCGTCTTTCATCTTGTTGAAGGGTCGAACATGAAGGTCCTGCTGCTTTATCCCGAATTTCCCGACACGTTCTGGAGTTTTCGCCATGCCCTCCCGTTCATCGGGAAACGGTCCGCCTATCCTCCCCTGGGACTGCTTACCGTCTCGGCGATGCTTCCGCCGAGCTGGGAACGAAAACTGGTGGACCTCAACGTGGAGGAGCTCCGCGACAAGGAGATCGCCTGGGCCGACGTGGCATTCCTGAGCGCCATGCTGGTCCAGGGGCCTTCCCTTGCGCAGTTGATCGCCCGGTGCCGGAAAGCGGGGCTGCGGACTGTGGTGGGCGGACCGGTCACGAGCGCCGACAACCTTTCGTATGAGGGTGCGGACCACGTCGTCCGGGGGGAAGCGGAAGGAATCATCGAAGAGCTTGTTTCCGACCTTGAAGCGGGCAATGCGCGCCGCCGTTACGAAGCCGCCGGCCGTGCGGACATGACCAGGGTCCCTCCCCCCGATCTGCGCCTCGCGCGATTGCGACGCTACAGCGCGATGCCCATCCAGTACTCCCGGGGGTGCCCGTTCTCCTGCGAGTTTTGCGACGTCATCGAGCTCTTCGGGCGATATCCACGCACCAAGACCGGGCACCAGGTCCTGGAGGAGCTCGAACAGCTCCACGGGATGGGGTGGCGGGGGTCGGTGTTCGTCGTGGACGACAACTTCGTCGGGAACAGGCAGGCCATCAAGGCGCTGCTCCCCCGGATCGCCGATTGGATGCGCCACCGGGGCAACCCCTTCTCCCTGTTCACCCAGGCGTCGATCAACCTGGCCGAAGACGATGAACTGCTCTCCCTGATGCGGGCGGCCCGCTTCAACAAGGTGTTCATAGGGATCGAAACGCCTTCCGTGGAATGCAACCGGGCGGCGGGCAAGATGCAGAACGTGAAGGCCGACCTCCTGGCGTGCGTGCGACGCATCCAGGAGCACGGGATGGAAGTGATGGGAGGGTTCATCGTCGGCTTCGACCAGGATTCCCCGGAAATCTTTGAGAAGCAGATCGCCTTCATCCGGGAGGCGGCCATCCCCGTCTCCATGGTCGGCATCCTGACCGCGCTCCCCAACACGCGGCTATGGCGGCGTCTCTCCGAAGAGGGCCGGATCCTGCGGCAGAGCATGGGCGACAATACGGCGGCCCTGTTGAATTTCATCCCGAAGATGGACCCGGAAGCGCTCCTCGCCGGTTATCGGAAAGTCCTTGCCTCCATCTACAGCCCGTCGGAATATTTCGACCGGGCCCAGGCGATGATCGCCCGCCTGGGCGCCAGGCCGAAAGACCGCCTGGTCTTTTCGGATTACGTCGCCCTGCTCCGCTCGTTCGTCCGGCAGGGGATGATCGCAAGATACCGGGTGGCGTACTGGCGTTTCCTCGGAAAAACCTTCTTCCGCGCGCCGAGACACCTTGGGCTGGCGGTCACGCTGGCCATCATGGGGCACCACTTCTTCATCCTTTCCCGCCGGATGCAATCGAACCCGACAAGGTGATCCCCGCCGCGAATAGGGAATAACCGTAGGGGCAAATAAAAAGAGCCGGGAGGAAGTCCCCCCCCCGGCCCGGATCGAACGATCCCGCGGTGTCGTGCCCCCCGTTATTCCTACAGCGGGGGTACCCCAGCGGCGCGGAGCCCGTACTGGGGCGGGTTACTCGTAGATCCCCGCGCCGACGAACAGGTCCTTCCCCGGCACCCTGTAGATATAGGTGACCTTCTTGCGCGGCTTCGGATCGCCCGGGTTGGTCCACATGTAGTCGACCCAGCCCTCTCCCGTCCCCTTCGCGACCTCGACGAACTCCTTGAAGAGGAGCTTTCCCGGCTCCCCCTTGTCCTTCATCTCGAGCAGGTTCTTCCCGATCAGCGCCGGACTCATCGGATGCGCGAGCATCTTCCCGTCGAGGTCCATCAGGAAGACGTAGGTGTCCTTCCACACGAACATCCCGTCCTTCTTGTTGATCTCCTCGATGGCCGCGCCTATCCCCTTTTCATTGACCATTGCGGCGGATTCCTTGCTCTTGGACATGCATTCGTCCTTCGTGGCGCCTTCCGCGAACGCGCTTCCGGCGAGGAACAGGCTGACGGCGATTCCCAAGACGGCCAGCGTGATTCTCCTCATTTCCACAACCTCCTCTTACGGTTCGTGAAACGGGGTTATTCACACTTTGTCATTTCCACCGGGCCTCCTCTCTCTCTGATAAATCTACCAGATGGAGACCCCGTTTGTCCGACGGTCCGCGCGAAACATTGGAGATCGGGTCACCCCGTGGGGGTACGGTCAGGCGGCCCGGAAATGGTCGGAAAGGAGCGCGGCCACTTTCCGGGACAGGAGCAGCCCGACATGCGACGCCCGAACGGTGACCGTCCGCGCCCCTTCGACACGCGTCTCTTCGACACGGATCACGCCGTCATGGGGTTTGGGGAGGCAGAGAAGAAGCCCCGACCCCAGCGGAATGTCTCCGGCAACGACGAGAAGTTCCCGTCCTCCCGGCCACGTCGGCGCATGTTCGACGATCCCCTCCCGGATCACGCCGCCCACGAGCCATCGCCCGACCCGGCGCCGGGACACGATCCTCGCCGCCGCGCTCCCGCCCATCGGAGACCCCAGCATCGCCACGCGACCCGGCCGCGAAAGGGGGGCCTCCTCGAGCATCTTCGCGATCACGACGCCCCCCAGGCTGTGCCCGACGAGGTGCACCCGCTCCCCTTCCGTCGCCTCGACGAACTCCCGGAGGGCGCCCGCCGCATGCGCGAGCCCCCCCCGCCAGGAGCGGTACCGGAAGTAGCGTACACGGAAACCCGACTCCTCCAGGCGGCCTCCGAGGACGTGCATCTCCGCCCCCGTCATCCAAAGCCCGTGAATCAGGACGATCGCTTCGCGCTTCCGCGGATTCACCGGTTTTCCATCCACGACACCCTCCCGGCCGGGATTATATCCCATCGCTTGATGGTAGACTGTGCCGGTGAGCGCACATGTGACCCTTCCTGTATGGGTTGTGGCCGTCCTCGCCCTGCTGGCGGTTCTTGCGGCCGTGGATCGCCTGCTTCTTCCCGGGGTCCGCTGGTTCCTTCGACGCCGCGTGAACATCGTCCTCGACGAGATCGGCAAACGGCTGCACCTCGAGATCCGCCCCTTTACTCTGACCAAACGCCAGGTCCTGATCGACCGCCTGATGTACGACCCGAAAGTGCTCGAGGCGGCCGGGGCGCAGGCGAGCGAGCGCAGCATTCCGAGAGACGTCGTCATGGCGGAGGTCGAACGGTACGCCCGGGAGATCGTCCCCGCCTTCAACGCCTACGCCTACTTCCGGATGGGGTACTGGCTCGCCCGTCGCGCCGCGAGGCTTCTGTACCGTGTGCGGGTCGGGTACACCGACGAGGAGGGCCTCTCCCGCGTCGACCCGAAGTCGACCGTCGTCTTCGTGATGAACCACCGCAGCAATATGGATTACGTCCTTGTGGCGTACCTCGCCGCCACCCGAACGGCGCTGTCATACGCCGTCGGCGAGTGGGCTCGCATCTGGCCGCTGCAGACCCTCGTCCGTACGATGGGCGCCTACTTCATCCGGCGGAACTCGAAGGACCCGCTGTACCGGCTCGTCCTCGAGCGGTACGTGGCGATGGCGACGGAGGGGGGCGTCGTGCAGGCGATCTACCCGGAAGGGGGGCTGACGAAGGACGGTGCGCTGCGCCCGCCCCGGCTCGGCCTGCTCGACTACATGACCCGGGCATTCGACCCGAAGGGGGAGCGGGACATCGTCTTCATCCCGGTGGGGATCAACTACGACCGGACGCTCGAGGATCGCAGCCAAGTGCTCGCGCTCGACGCGGAGGCGCCGCGGCGCGGAGCCGGGTTCGCCGCCGCCACCTCCCTCAAGTTCCTCCTGCGGAACCTTCTCCTCATGCTGCGGGGACGCTGGTACCGGTTCGGGTATGCGTGCGTCAACTTCGGATCGCCGCTTTCGATGCGCTCGTATATCCTGAAGCATGACATCGACCTGAGGATCCTCCCCAAGGAAGCACGTTTCCTGGAAGTGGAAAAGCTGGCGGCGTCCCTGATGCGCTCGGTGGGACAGGTGGTCCCGGTCCTCCCCGTCTCGCTGGTAGCGACGGCGTTCTTGCGCCGCCCGGGCGGACGCCGGAGCGAACTGGAACTGAAAGCGGATGCGTTGCGGATCATCGAGGAACTGTCGGGCGCGGGGGCGCACATTTATATCCCGCGCGCGGACCAGGACTACGCCGTGACCGTCGGGTTGCGGATGCTCACCCTCCGGAAACTCGTATCGGAGGAGGACGGGCTGTACGCGCCCCTTCCCGAGGAACTCCCGTTGCTCCGGTACTACGCCAACTCCATCCGCCACCTGTTCCCGGATCCGGCCGTCGGCGGTTAGGCGCAACGAGATGAGGGCGCCGGAATCCCCTCCCCAATCTGTTGTACACAGTATACTTATGATTGTGGTATAGTCCCCGCCAATGATTTCAGCTAGTGCAGCGTCTCGCAAATAACCTGACGCATCGAGAGCGTCGATGCGCCGCGCCAGCAAGGCGCGCAAGTGAAGGCGTACCGGGAGAGTACGGCGAACTTGCGCAACGAAGCTGGAGCGGATGCGGCGGCGCTCGAATGCCAGGGTATTTGCGAGACGCTGCGCTAGACCCAACCTCACATCCCGAAGGAGGCAGCCATGGCAAGGAAGAAGATTGCTCTCATCGGCGGCGGTCAGATCGGCGGCGTGCTGGCCCAGCTGTGCGCCCAACGCGAACTCGGTGACGTCGTGCTGTTCGACATCGTCGAAGGATTGCCTCAGGGCAAGTGCCTCGACATCGCGGAAGTCGGCCCGGTGGAAGGGTTCGACGTCTCCCTGAAGGGGACCAACAACTACGCGGACATCGCCGGCTCCGACGTCGTCATCGTCACCGCGGGGCTCCCCCGCAAGCCCGGGATGAGCCGCGACGACCTGATCGGCGTCAACTCGAAGATCATGTCGCAGGTCGCCGAGGGGATCAAGACGTATGCCCCGAACTCCTTCGTCATCGTCATCTCCAACCCGCTCGACGCGATGGTGACCCTCTGCCAGAAGATCACCGGGTTCCCCAACAACCGGATCATCGGGCAGGCCGGCGTCCTCGATTCGGCCCGCTTCGCCTCCTTCATCGCCTGGGAGCTCGGCGTCTCCGTCCGGGACGTGACGGCGATGACCCTGGGCGGTCACGGCGACGACATGGTCCCTCTCATCCGGTACGCCTCCGTGGCGGGAATCCCCGTCATGGAGCTGCTGGAGCGGAAATACGGCAACGCCGCCAAGGCGAAGGAAGTCATGGATGCGATGGTGAACCGCACCCGGAAGGCCGGCGGCGAAGTGGTCGCCCTGCTGAAGACCGGCTCCGCCTTCTTCTCCCCGGCGTCCGCGGCGATCGCCATGGTCGAGTCGATCCTGAAGGACCAGAAGCGGGTCCTGCCGTGCTGCGTCTACCTGAACGGCGAGTTCGGCGTGAAGGGGTACTTCGTCGGCGTACCGACCGTGCTGGGGGCCGGCGGCGTCGAGAAGGTGATCGAGTTCAAGCTCAGCGCCGAGGAGCAGGCGATGATGGACAAGTCGGTCGCCGCCGTGAAGGAATTGGTCGGAACCCTCAAGTAGCGGATTCACGCATCGATCGAACGGCGCCGGCCGGGACGGGGTCTCCCCTCCCGGCCGGTTCCGTTTTCGACCGACGCCGCCTCTCCCCCGTCATTCCATCCGGTTTCGATGGCGAGGTCGCGGGGAAGGGGCGATCATCCTGCTTGGAGAACCAGACCAAGGACGACCGTCACGTTGTCGTGCCCCCCGGCGTCGCACGCATCCCGGATCAGGCGGTCCGCCTTCTCTCCGAGGGAAAGCCCGGACGCGAGCCTCTCCTCGATGAGGAGATCCCCGACCATGTCCGATAAACCGTCCGAACAGAGCAGGAAAAGATCGTCCGGGTACGCTTTCCCGGAGAGGAGGTCGACGGACAGCGAGTCGTGCATCCCTACCGCCCGAAGGATCATGTGCCTGTAGGGGTGAACCCGCGCCTGTCCGGGAGTGATCAACCCCTGGTCGACCTGCTCCTGGACGAACGAGTGGTCCTTCGTCACCTGCCGAAGCCGACCTCCCCGGAAGAGGTAGACACGGCTGTCGCCCACATGGCCCACCACGTATCGATCGGCGGTGAAAACAACCATCTCCCCCGTGCAGCCCATACCCTTGTGCTCCGGCTCACGGGCGGCGAGTTCGCGGATGCGCAGATTTGCGAGGAGGAACGTATTCCGGACGAGCTCCTCGGCCTCCTCCGGATCGGACGGCGGGCCGGCGGAAAGCACCTCCCGCACAGTGTCCGCGAAGATGCCGCTGGCCACCTCGCCGGAAGCCGCCCCTCCCATCCCGTCCGCAAGAGCCAGAAGTCCAGGTTCGGGAGCCGATACGAACGCATCCTCGTTGTTGGAACGGCGCAACCCGACATCCGTCCGGGCGGACGATTCGATCCGGATCATAAACGGATCCGCTATTCGGAGAGGATCAGGATCTCGACTCTCCGGTTCTTGAACTTCCCTTCCGCCGTCTTGTTGTCCGCGATCGGACGGGTTTTTCCGTACCCGACCGGCTTGATCTTGTCGGGATGCGCCGCGCCATTCTCCTCGAGGTACTTTTTCACGGCGGCGGCTCTCCGCTCGGACAGTGCCTGGTTGTACTTGTCCTTGCCGACGCTGTCCGTGTGCCCTTCGACGGAGATGTTATATCCCGGATACTTCTTGACGAAATCGATCGCCTTCCGCAGCTCGGCGGTGTCCGCTTTCCGGATGATCGCCTTGTCCGTATCGAAGTTGACGTGGACGACCAGCCGGTCGATCACCTTGGTGGCGGGCGGAGGAGGAGGATTGACGGTGACCGTCGTCGAAGCCGTTTTGGACCCGCCATCCCCTGTCGCGGTGATCGTGTAGAGCGTCGTCGCGGTGGGGCACACCTGTCGCGATCCGCCCTTCCCGACGTCTCCGATCCCCTGGTCGATCGACGCGCCGCTCGCGTTTTCCGAGGACCAGAAAAGGGTGGTGCACTTCCCCGCGTCCACCGCGGGAGGGTTCGCCGAGAGCGACACGGAGGGCTCGGCCGCGGGCGCCGGAGGAGGTGGTGGTGGTGGTGGAGGAGGAGGTGGAGGAGGCGGAGGGGGAGGAGGAGGGGGAGGAGGAGGCTCCACGACCGGGACGGGCGCCACGGGGCAGAGGGCCTTCGCGAGAGCCGCGGCCTCGTTCGCCTTCGCGATCCCTTCCTTCGTGCGGCACGACCAGTAGATCTCGTACGCCTCGTTCTTCGCCTTCTCGGCAGCCTGGAACTCCGCGGGGCACTCCTTGTCCTTCCCCGCGGCCCTCGCCGCCTCGATCGCCCGTTCGGCGGCGGGCAGTTCCTTGTGGTAAAACAAGACCGTGCGTTTCGGGGCGTACTCGAGCCCGGCGCACCCGGCGAGAACGCCGAGGAAGATGCAGGCGCATACAACGGCGATCCCCTTCAACGTCGAACGAGTCCGCATCGTGTTCTCCTTTCGTGGCAACGGTCGGATTCCGATGCCGTTCATCTTAATTCAGGAAAAGATCCCCCTCAAGCGGCATTTTTTATAAATCCATTCATTCGAATTCCACGGACGGTCGCATCCGAATCATTGACACTCCCCTGGGGGAGAGGGGTATAAATGAAGAAGGCGTCACGCCGGGAATCCGGAGGGGGAAGAAGATGAAGAACGCCGTTTCCGCCGCTCTCCTGTTGGGCGCCCTGATCGGCAAGCTCGCACCCGAAAAAGCCCGCTTCGAAACTCCCACGGCCACCATCGGAATCCGGGGAACACGCTTCGCCGTGAAGGTGGGGGAACCTTCCGGCCGATGAAGGCGATCGCGCCGTGGAAACAGGGTACCGCGTGACCCGGCGTAATTTCGTCCTTCCGGTCGCGTTCCTCCTGCTGGCGGCCGCCTGCGCCACGCCGCCGAAGCCGCCTCCCCCGCCATTGGGTGACGTCATCGTCCTCCTTCCCGACGACCAGGGGAAGACCGGAGCCATCGTCGTCTCGAGCGCGGGGGTCGAGCGGCGCCTGGACCGGCCGGGGCAAACGGTGACGGTCGAGGCGGGGTCCCCTCCCGGGCTTCCCACCGTGATGCCCGGAGAGGAGGTCCAGGCGATCGCGGGGACCGCCCTCGCGGCCCTCCCGAAGCCGCCCGCGCGGTTCATCCTCTACTTCGAACACGATTCGGCCGACCTCACGGTGGAGTCGCAGGCGCTGCTGCAACAAGTGCTGGGGACGATCCGCGACCGCGCCCCGGTGGACATCAGCGTGGTAGGTCACACCGACACGGTGGGGAAGAAGGAGTACAACTACACCCTCTCCATGAAACGCGCCAGGGCGGTCGCCTCCATCCTTCTCGGGAAAGGGGTCGATCCCTCCATCCTCGACATCACGTCCCACGGGAAGGATAACCCCCTCGTCCCCACCGGCGACCAGGTCCCCGAACCACGGAACCGCCGGGTAGAGATCACGATCCGGTAATCGGCGCGGTGAAAAGTCCGGCCCGCTTCCCTGCCTTTCCGACGATCCTCGCGGGCGTCGTCCTCACCCTCCTCGGAGGGGCATTATCCGCCTGGTCCCCGCCGCTGGCCGATTCCCTCGAGGGGAAGGTCTACGACTCATTTCTCCGGTCCGCCCCGCGACACCGTGCGCCCGGCCCGATCGCGATCGTGGATCTCGACGAGGCGAGCCTCGAACGCCTCGGCCAGTGGCCATGGCCGCGGTACCGGATCGCCCGCCTCCTCCAACGGATTCGCGAGGCCGGCGCGGCGGCGGTGGGTCTCGACATGGTGTTCGCCGAACCCGACCGGACGTCCCTCACGCCTCTCTCCGGGGAGATCCTGCGCGACCTCGGGACGCGGATCGACCTCGCGGGTTTTCCGCGGGAAGCGCTGGACACCGACCGTGCCCTCGCGGCGACGCTCGCCGGGGGTCCGTTCGTCCTCGGCTACCAGTTCGATTTCGAAACGGCGCGGGGGAACGCGTGCGTCATCCACCCGCTCCGCGCGGCGGTTCTCGCCGGCGGGGAATCGGGAGAGGCCGACGGCCTCTTCGACGCCGGTGGGGTCGTCTGCAACCTGCCCGGGCTGGCGAAAGCGGCGGGCGCCTCCGGCTTTTTCAACGTCACCCCCGACCCGGACGGAGTCCTGCGCCGCGTTCCCCTGGTGATCCGCCACAAGGGGGCGCTCTATCCGAACCTCGCCCTGGCCCTTTACCTGCGCGCTCGCGGAGGCGACGCCGTCCTCGAAACGGGACCGGACGGGGTCGAGGCCCTGCGTCTCGACGGGAGGCGGATCCCCCTCGACCGCCACGGCGACCTGCTGGTGAACTTTCGCGGACCCCACCGGACCTTTCCCCACCTGTCCGCCGCCGCGGTTCTCGATGGGACCGCGGACCCGGCGCGGCTGAAGGGAAGGATCGTCCTGCTCGGGACCACCGCCGCCGGCCTCAAGGAGATCCGCACCACCCCGCTCGACGCCGCCCAACCCGGAGTGGAAATCCACGCCAACGTCCTCGACAACCTGCTTTCGGGAGACCCGATCGCGACGCCGCGATGGGCGCGGGCGGTGAGGGTCCTCCTCGCCCTTATCCCGGGGTTCCTGTTGACCGGGCTCCTGGCGCGGTCCAGCGCCGCGTGGGGACTCGCGCTGATCGTGCCGTCCGCGGCGGGGATCTGGGCAGGGTCCTGGGGACTGTTCGCGTACCGCCAGGTCTTCCTTCCCCCGCTCCTGCCGGTGGTCACGTTGACGCTCGTCTTCACGGTCCTCACCTCCATGCGGTTCCTGAGGGCCGACCGGCAGGTCCGCGAGCGCACCCGGAAACTGGCGCTCACACAGGACGCCATCATCCAGAGCCTGGCCGCCCTGACGGAGACCCGGCACCATGAAACCGGCGGACACATCCAGCGCACCCGGCACTACATCCGGGTCCTCGCCGGCCGCCTGCAGGCGCGTCCGGGGTTCCGGAACCGGCTGGACGACGCCACCGTGGACCTCCTCTTCCGCCTCGCCCCCCTCCACGACATCGGCAAGGTCGGCGTGCGCGACCGGATCCTCCTGAAGCCGGACCGGTTGACGCCGGAAGAGTACGAGGAGATGAAACGGCACACGCTGTACGGGTCCGAGACGATCCGGCTGGCGAAACGGATGATGGGGGAAGACGCCTTTTTCCAGATCGCGGACGATCTCGTCCTCAACCATCACGAGCGGTGGGACGGAACGGGGTATCCGAACGGACTGAGGGAGGAAGCGATCCCCCTGCCGGGGCGGCTGATGGCGGTGGCCGACGCCTACGACGCGATCATCTCCCCCCGCGTCTACAAGCCGGCGCTCACCCACGAGGAGGCGGTCCGCGCCATGAGCGAACGACGGGGGACGTACTTCGACCCCGACGTGGTGGACGCTTTCCTGGAAGTCAACGAGGAGTTCCGCGAGATCGCCGCCCGCTTCGTCGGCGCGGGCGTGGAGCCCGAACCGCCCGCCGGAGCGTAAGTGTTGCGTTTCATAAATACGGTAACGTATCGGGAAGACAGCACGGAAGGCGCACGCAACGGGAGGGTCCGGCGGAGTCGCCGCAGGAGGGGGGCGCCCCAGTACGAGCTTCGCGCTGCTGGGGTACCCCCGCAGTAGGAAGAACGGGGGGCACAGCGATTTCCTGGATCGCTCTTTGGATTCGTTGCCGTATTGATGAATAGGAGCACTAAGGAGGCTAACCTCCTGACCGGTTCAGACGGGGCGGTTGTCGAAGATCCGTTTCGTCTTGCGCTCGGAGCGCGGGAGGGTCCCGTACGGGATCATGTCGACCGCGCAGGAGACCATCAGGTTCCGCTTGATCTCCGACGCGACGATGCGGGCGACCGACGCGCCGTCGGCCTCGGCGGCGTCCGCGGCGCGCTCGACCTTGACCGTCATGTAATCCTTCCCGTCGACCTTCCGATCGAGGAGAACCTGGTACTCGCTTCCGAGCCGTCCGATCCGCGAGAGGACCTCGTCGACCTGGCCGGGGTAGACGTTCACGCCGCGGAAGACGACCATGTCGTCGGACCGCCCGAGGATCCGGTCGTGACGCGGGAGGACGCATCCGCAGGGACACGGCCCCTCGATCAGCCGGGTCAGGTCGCGCGAGCGATACCGGAGGAGCGGCGCCGCTTCCTTGCGCAGCGTCGTGTAGACCATCTCGCCGATCTCCCCGGGGGCGACGGGGACGAGCGACTCCGGGTCGAGGATCTCCAGGATGTAGTAATCGGACCAGTAGTGGATCCCGACGTTATGGCGGCAGGAAAGGCCGGTCCCGGGGCCGTACAGTTCCGTCAGTCCGGGGATGTCGTACACCTCCTCGACGCCCAGCAGATCCCGGATCGTCTGGAGCATCGCCTGGCTCGTCCGCTCGGCGCCCAGGATCACTTTTTTCAGGTGAAGGCGCCCCCGCAGGCCGCGCGCGTGAACCTCCTCCGCCACGAGAAGCCCCATCGACGCGGTGCAGCAGAGAACGGTCGTCTGGAGGTCGATCAGGAAATTGCACTGCAACTCGAGATTCCCCGGCCCGGAAGGGATCGCCATCGCGCCGAACCGCTCCGCCCCCAGCTGGAATCCGGCCCCCGCCGTCCACAGCCCGTACCCGACGCAAATCTGCACGCGGTCCTCGCGCGATAGTCCCGCCATCTCGTAGCACCGGCCGAACATGTCCTGCCAGTCGTCGATGTCTTTCCGCGTGTAGCAGAGGATTTTCCGCTTTCCCGTGGTCCCCGAGGAGGAGTGGATCCGGAGGATGTCCCGCGTAGGGACCGCCAGGAGCGGAAGCGGGTATCCTTCCCGCAAATCGTCCGCCGTCGTGAAGGGAATCCTCGCGAGGTCGTCGAGCGACCGAAGGACGCCGGGCGTCACCCCGGATTCATCGAGACGCTTCCGGTAGAAGGGGGAGTTGTTCCACGCGTGCTCGACGGTCCAGCGCAGACCCGCGAGCTGGAGGTCTCGCAGTTCCTCGTCCGTGCGGAAGTTCGGGGGGAACCGTTTCAGCATAGGGAGCACTTAGTGTAGCATCTCGCAAATAACCTGACGCATCGAGAGCGTCGATGCGCCGTGCCAGCAAGGCGCGCAAGTGAAGGCGTACCGGGAGAGTACGTCGAACGTGAGCAACGAAGCTGGAGCGGATGCAGCGGCGCTCGAATGCCAGGGTATTTGCGAGACGCTGCACTAGTATCACGTTCCATGGGCGATTCCAAGATCGAGTGCGGAGAGCGAGGCGGCGAGCCGGGACCCGTCCGTCCCCTGCCGCCGCGAGAGAGCCTCCCGGACCTCCCCCGCCGTGCAGAAAAAACCGCCCGGCGTCCCGCCGGCGACCCGCGCGAGCGCGAATCCGAGCAGGACCAGGTTGACCGCAAGCGGGGCTCCGGCCGAGAGGGCGAGCGCGTCGGCATCCACCGCGTGCACCCGCACGCCGGGACCGGCATCGGTCGGAACCGCCGCGTTTACGACGAGGGTGCCGCCGTCCGCCAGGAACTCCCGATGAAGGGCAACGTTCTCCTCCTTGAGGACGAGGAGCAGGTCGGCCCGGCCCGTCCGTACCAGGGGGCTGTCGAATCCGCCCACCTTCAGGTGGGAGACGACCACTCCTCCCCGCTGGGCCATCCCGTGCGTTTCGGAAGTGAGCACCGGAAATCCGCAGGCGATCGCCGTCTCGGCCAGGAGGCGGGAGAGGAACAGGATCCCCTGCCCTCCGACGCCGGACAGGACGACCTGCCGGCGCATGACGGGCGCGTCGGCGCTCAAGATCGCTTCTCCCCGGCCGACTCCGGTACGATCGCGCCCAACGGGCAGACGGAAACGCACACGCCGCACCCGTTGCAGGTCATCTCGTCGACCCGGACCCGGTTCGCCGCCTCGTCGAATACCAGGGCCGGGCATTCGAACCGGTCCACGCAATGGCGGCACCCGGTGCATTCCCCGGTGATAATGATCGCGCCCGGCTCCTTTCCGCCGGCGGCGCGGGTGACCATCGCGCACGGCTGCCGGGCGATCACCACCGCGACGCCCCGCTCGCGGGCATGGACGAGCGCCTCCCTGAGCAGCGCAACGAATTCCGGCAGGCGGTCGGGGTTCGCCGTACGGCAGAATCGTACGCCGCAGGCGCGGACGAGCCCCTCCATATCGACGGCCGCCGTGGTCTCACCGCCGGCGCCGATCCCGGTTCCCGGCGTCGGCTGGTTCCCCGTCATCGCGGTCGTCCCGTTGTCGAGGATCACGAGGACGAACCGCGCCCCCTGGACGACGGCGTCGATCAAGGGGGGAATCCCTGCGTGGTAGAAGGTCGAGTCGCCGATCGTGGCGACGATGTCGACCCGTTTCCCGGAGAGCCGGTGCGCGTAATCGAAGCCGGCCGCCTGGCTGACCGCGGCACCCATGCACAGGACCGTGTCGACGGCGCCGAGGTTGATGCCCAGCGTGTAGCAGCCGATGTCGCTCGGGTAGATGCCCGCGGGGGCAGCCTTCCGGATCGCGTAGAAGCTCGACCGGTGCGCGCAGCCCGGGCACAGCGTCGGCCGTCGTCCGCTCCCCTGCGCGGGAAGCGCTCCGGCCTGGACAGGAAGCCCCGCGAACCGGGAGAGGAGCCGCTCGATGATCTCGGGCAGCAGTTCCCCCGTCCCGGGAACCGCCCCGGTCATCCTCCCGCGCACGCGGCGGCGGTCCGCGACCTGCATCTCGATGACCGGCGCCGATTCCTCGAGGACGAGGATCTCGGCATAGGTATCAAGGAGGTGTTCGATGAAGGCGGCGTGCAACGGGTACGGCTGAACCACCTGGTACAGCGCGAGTTGGCCCGAAATCCCCAATTCGCCGAACAGTTCCCTGGCATGCGCGAACGCGACGCCCGAAGCCACCACGGCCTTTGCCGTCGAAACCTCGGGGTTCACCCGGATCGGGGCGGTCGCGGGCCACGCGGCGATCGCCGCGATCTTCTCGGCAAGACGGTCGTGAAGCTTCCTTCGGAACACGGGGGTCGCGGCCCAGCGGGACGGATCCTTCACGAACCGGGCCTCCCGCGCCGGCGGCCGGAACGGAGCCGCGTCGACGTCCTGGCTCGCGTGGCAGACGCGCGTCGTCGGCCGCAGCATCACGGGAACGCCGAACGTCTCCGAGAGGTCGAACCCGGTCCCCGCGAGCGTCCTCGCCTGCGCGGGAGAGGCCGGGTCGAGGACGGGCACCTTCGCCATCAGGGCCAGCAGGCGGCTGTCCTGCTCGGTCTGGGAGGAGTGGGGACCCGGGTCGTCGGCGCTGACGACCAGGAACCCGCCCGTCACCCCGAGGTAGGCGGCGCTCAGGAACGGGTCGGAGGCGACGTTCAATCCCACCTGCTTCATGCTGACCGCGGCGCGCAAGCCCGTGATGGCGGCCGTGTAGGCGATCTCGAGCGCGACCTTTTCGTTCACCGCCCATTCGACGTGCATCGTCGCGCCGCATTTTTTCCGCCAACGGTCGATCGAGGAGAGGATCTCGGAGGCGGGCGTGCCCGGATAGGAAGCGGCGACGGCGCAGCCGGCCTCGACCAGCCCGCGCGCGATGGCGTCGTTCCCCTGCATCAGGACGCGCTCGCTCACGTGGGAAGCGCCCGCCCGCCTATTTCACGAGGTCCGACAGGACGAGGACGGTCCAGTACGGAGAGATCATGAGGATGAGGATCGAAACGATGTAGGACGGCATGTAATAGAAGCTGCCGCGGAAGACGGTCCCCAGGGGGATGCCCGACATGCCGGACACGACGTAGCAGCAGATTCCGATGGGCGGCATGATGGAGCCCATCGTCGTCACGATCGTGATCACCTGCCCGAACCAGATCGGGTCGTAGCCCAGCTGGATGACCAGGGGGTAGAAGATGGGAAGCGAGACGAGCAGGAACGCGA
>Ga0334722_10000735_pt1 | contig 45730 bp, 43 predicted proteins | sample C3_bottom_MG_FD_207210 | JGI IMG/M metagenome (GOLD analysis project Ga0334722, IMG submission 207210) | Sediment microbial communities from Yellowstone Lake, YNP, Wyoming, USA - C3_bottom | ecosystem: Environmental > Aquatic > Freshwater > Lake > Sediment | place: USA: Wyoming | collected...
ATGTTTTCCAATTTGATTATCTTCTTAATAATTTCTCTTGGCCCTGGCAGGTCCTCTTTAACGGTCCCCCAGACAACATCCAAATCCACCCCGAAGTACTCGTGTATTACCTTGTTCCGCATGGACTTCATTTTACTCCACGGGACATCTTTGTATTTCTTCCTGAAGTCCGCCGGGATGTGCGAGGTTGCTTCTCCTATTATCTCAAGATTTCTCACGACAGCGTCCACGGCCATCTGGTTGGCGCAAAACTCCTTATAGCTTAACCCCTTTGTGTACTTATCTATCTTCTTGATGGAATCCAGGATATCCAGCAAGTATAACCCGATGTCTCTCTCAGACATAGACCACCTGCTTTAGAATGCGTTCTTTTATGTAGGGCTTTAGCGCTTTCTTGGTTACTAAATCTACCTTTCTCCCTAACAGTTTTTCAAGATGTTCTTGCACTTCTAAAAACTTGAATATACCAACGCTCTTGCTGAACTCTACCAGGATGTCCACGTCGCTTCGCTTCCTCTGTTCGCCGCGCGCGAAGGAGCCGAAGACACCTATCTTCTTTAGCCCGAATTTTTCTTCGAGCTGTTTCTTGTTGTTTCTCAGGATTTCTATGGGGTCCATATTCCGATGATACCATAACAACCCGTAAAGTCAAGAGTTTCAGAACAAAAAAGGCCCCTCCGGCATGGAGGGGCCTTTCGTGTTTCACGGACACGTTTCACGTGTTCTCATCCACGTCTTTTCACACACGCGTTTATATGTCGTAGTACAGGAAGAACTCGTACGGGTGCGGCCTCAGCCTGAGGGCGTCCACTTCCTTCGTGCGCTTGTAGTTTATCCAGGTGTCTATCGCGTCCTTCGTGAATACGTCGCCCTTCAGCAGGAAGTCGTGGTCGCCTTCCAGGTTGTCGAGCGCGTCCTCGAGCGAACCCGGCATCGACGGGACCTGCGCCAGCTCCTCGGGACCCAAGTCGTATATGTCCTTGTCGAGCGGCTCGCCCGGGTCTATCTTGTTCTCTATGCCGTCCAGGCCCGCCATGAGCATGGCGGCGAAGGCCATGTAGCCGTTGCAGGACGGATCGGGGAAGCGCACCTCTACCCTCTTCGCCTTCGGGCTGGGTGAGTACATCGGTATCCTGATGGACGCGGACCTGTTCCTGCCCGAATACGCGAGGTTGACCGGCGCCTCGAAGCCCGGGACCAGCCTCTTGTAGGAGTTGGTGGTCGGGTTCGTGAGCGCGGCCAGCGCGGGCGCGTGCTTGAGTATGCCGCCTATGTAGTGGAGCGCCATCTGGGAGAGCCCGGCGTAGCCGTCGCCCGCGAAGAGGGGCTTGTCCTTCTTCCAGAGCGACTGGTGTACGTGCATGCCTGAGCCGTTGTCGCCGAAGAGGGGCTTCGGCATGAAGGTCACGGTCTTGTTGTGCCTGCGCGCGACGTTCTTGATGATGTACTTGAAGAACATGAGCTGGTCGGCCATGGCCACCAGCGAGTTGAAGCGCATGTCGATCTCGGCCTGGCCCGCGGTGGCGACCTCGTGGTGCTGGCGCTCGACGTAGATGCCTACCTTCTGCATCTCCATCACCATCTCGGTCCTGATGTCCTCCTGGGAGTCGGTCGGCGGGACGGGGAAGTAGCCCTCCTTGTGGCGCGGCTTGTAGCCCAGGTTCGGGCCTTCCTCGCGGCCGGAGTTCCAGATGCCCTCTACCGAGTCAACGAAGTAGTAGCCGGAGTTCGGGGTCTGGTCGAACATCACGTCGTCGAAGATGAAGAACTCGGCCTCGGGGCCGAAGTACGCGGTGTCGGCTATCTTCGTGGACTTGAGGTAGCTCTCGGCCTTCTGCGCGATGTAGCGCGGGTCGCGGTTGTAGTTCTCCTTCGTGATGGGGTCCACCACGTTGCAGATGAGCGACAGGGTCGGGTACTGCGTGAACGGGTCCATGACCGCGGTCGAGGCGTCCGGCACGACCAGCATGTCCGAGGTGTGTATGGACTTCCAGCCGCGTATCGACGAGCCGTCGAAGCCCAGGCCGTCCTCGAATATGCCCTCGGTGAGCTCGTCCACCGGGACGGAGAAGTGCTGCCACAGGCCGGGGAAGTCCATGAACTTCATGTCCACCATCACCGCGCCGTTCTTCTTTGCGAAATCCACTACCTCTTTCGGTTTCATCTCTTTAGCCTCCGATTGTTATTAATCACCCTTCTTATCCGTCTATTACACCATGTGTCGTCATTCCCGAGAAAGCGGGAATCCAGGAATTTACAAGTTCCCGGGCCCCGTGTCAAGCACGGGGTGACAGGATGGTTATATTGCGGCCTCGCCGCGTTCGCCCGTGCGTATCCTCACCACTTCCAGTACCTCGGTCACGAATATCTTGCCGTCGCCTATCCTGCCGGTCTTGGCGCTCTTCTCGATGGTCTCGATGACCTGCGTGACGAGCGTGTCCGCGACTATTATCTCCATCTTGACCTTCGGCAGGAAGTCCACCACGTACTCGGCGCCGCGGTAAAGCTCGGTATGGCCCTTCTGCCTGCCGAAACCCTTGACCTCGCTCACCGTGATGCCCTGCACCCCTATCTCGTTCAAGGCGTCCTTCACCTCGTCGAGCTTGAAGGGCTTTATTATGGCCTCTATCTTCTTCAAGACACCACCTCCTTGGTCTGACCCATGTCTCGCGGCAAATGAACTAAAAACTTACCAGAATTTGCACGGGTTGTAAAGGCCATTTTATCCGCGGCCCACATGCACGGACTCTTCCGGGTACGCCTCGATGCTGTGCACGGTCAAGTCCACGCCCCGCATCTCCTGTTCCTCCGTGAGCCTTATTCCGGCAGTCTTGTTAAGTACCGAATAAACCACGAAACCTGCCGCAAGGGCTACGCATGCCGCCATCGCGCTGCCGATAAGCTGCGAGGCGAAGCTGACCCCGCCTATCCCGCCGAGAGCCGTCGAGCCGAATATGCCGGCAGCAATGCCGCCCCAGGTGCCCGTGATGCCGTGCAGGGGCCATACGCCGAGGACGTCGTCGATCTTCATCTTCTCCTGCTCTATATGGAAGCCCTTGACGAATATGGCCGCGCCTATCCCGCCGATTACCAGCGCGGATATGGGGTGCACGATGTCGGAGCCCGCGCATATCGCTATCAGGCCCGCCAACGCGCCGTTATGCACGTAGCCGGGGTCGTTCCTGCCCATCACGAGCGCGACCAGCACCCCGCCGACCATGGACATAAGAGAGTTGACCGCGACGAGCCCGGATATCCCGGTGAAGGACTGCGCGCTCATCACGTTGAACCCGAACCAGCCGACCGCGAGTATCCAGCTCCCGAGCGCCAGGAACGGGATGGACGAGACAGGTATGGGGTAGCTCTTGCCGGTGCTCCCGTAGCGGCCGAGCCTGGGGCCGAGTATCAGTATCGCGGGGAGCGCGAGCCAGCCGCCCATGGAGTGCACGACCACCGAGCCCGCGTAGTCGTGGAAGCCCGCGCCGAAGGACTCGGTGAACCACTTCTGGATGTAAAGGGGCTGGCCGGACGAGGTCGCGAGCCGTCCCCACATGACCGACTCGAAGACCGGGTATACCAGTGCGACGAATATCGCACCGGCAAGCACCTGCGGCCAGAACTTCGCACGCTCGGCTATGCCGCCGGATATGATGGCCGGGATGCAGGCCGCGAACGTCAGCAGGAAGAAGAAGTGCACGAGGTCGAAGCCCTGTATGGTCATCAGCTCGCTCGCCGGCCTCAGGAAGCTTATGCCGTACGCGAGCGGGAAGCCGACCAGAAAATACACGACCGTCGAGACCGACCAGTCGGAAAGTATTTTCACCAGTGCGTTGACCTGGCTTTTGCGCCTGACCGAGCCGAGTTCGAGGAACGCGAAGCCCGCGTGCATCGCGAAGATCATCACCGCGCCGAGCATCATAAAAAGGACGTCGCCGCTGTTTTTCAGGGACTGTAAAGTGCTCTCCATTTCTCCTCCCAGCTTATGAATACATGAATCCCGGACAGTATTATGCAATCCTTGTGCCAGAGGGAGGGTGTTTGTAACGTCTTGATTTATATATGGGCGTGGCTTATGAAAAGGGCGATATGTCTATTTATTGGGCAGATTAGTGCCTAAATTTTGGGCAGGTGCGTAAAAAAGGGGCAGGGGAGACCAGTTTGGTCAGATCGATTATTCCTCTTTATAGCTGTACCCGTGCCGTTGGCAGTAATCCTTGTATGACTCTATCTTGCACTGCTCGACGACATAGTACCCGGCCCGGCCAATCTCCTCGGCCATCTCGACCGGGTCCACGTCGATTGCCGCGTCGGTCATCACGTCAATGACGGAACCGTCGTCCTTGATAACGACCGCGGTTGTTGGGTCGCCGTCGAACTCCTCGGCCAGGGCCTCCGGCATCATCCCGGCAGGCGGGCCGTCAACGCCGTGGAAAATGTCCGACACGGCCTCGGGCATAGGTTTGTCCGCGTCCGTGAACATATAACAGTCTTCCATCAAGTTGCTTTTGTATACGTTGCATTTCATGCCGGATTGTTCCTTCTCTCTAAGACTACCTAAGCGCCTCCACCAGCTTCCCCTCGTCCCAATCACGCGTGATGACGACCTCGCCGATACGCGTCGGCAGGACGAACTTCACCTTCCCGCCCTCGGACTTCTTGTCGACCGCGATTGCGTCGAGCACGCCGGAAGCGGGCAGGTCGGGGAACTTCACCGGCAGGCCGAGCGATGAAAGCAGGGCCTCGACCCGGACCTCGACGTCCCGGCCGCAGAGCCCGGACTTGTGCGCGAGCCTTGCCGCGATTACCATCCCTATCGATATGGCCTCGCCGTGCCGGTAGCCGGTATAGTTGGTGAGCGACTCGACCGCGTGCCCGACCGTGTGTCCGTAGTTCAGTATCGCGCGAAGGCCGGACTCGCGCTCGTCCTTCGAGACGACCTCGGCCTTTATCTCGCAGGAGCGCTTGATCACCTGGCTCAAGACTCGCGGCTCCTTCTTTAGTATCTCGTCACGCTTCTCTTCTATCATCGAGAAGAACGCCGCGTCGTATATCACGCCGTACTTGACGACCTCGGCCATCCCGGAGAGGAACTCCGCCTCCGGGAGCGTACCGAGCGTGGCCACGTCCGCGCATACATATACAGGTTGATAGAACGCGCCAATCATATTCTTGCCGAGCGGGTGGTTGACGCCGGTCTTGCCGCCGACGGAGGAGTCCACCTGCGACAGGAGCGTCGTCGGGACCTGCACGAACGGGATGCCCCGCATGTAGGTTGCGGCCACGAATCCGGTCAGGTCGCCGACCACGCCGCCGCCGAGCGCGACCAGCGCGCACTTCCTGTCGAAGCGCATCGAGAGAAGGCGGTCGTATAAGTGCGACGCCCATGCGAGCGACTTGTACTCCTCGCCGTCAGGTATTTCGAACAGGACGGGGTTGAACCCGGCGTCGCCGAGCGAGGCCAGCACCGCGCCTCCGTAAAGCGGGGCGACGGTCTCGTTGGTCACGACCCCGACCCTGCCGGTAAGGCCCAGCGCCCTCATCTTCTCGCCGAGCATTGCCATGTTGCCCGCGCCTATCTCTATGTCGTACGAGCGCTCGCCAAGCTCGACGCGCACTGTCTCGAATATTTCGGGGGTTGTCATATTCATCTTTTCCTGATGTGTGCTCCCCTCTCCACCTGCGGGAGAGGGGGCGGGGGTGAGGGTGAGGACTACTTAGCCCCTGTCCTCTCGATAATCTCGTCCACCACTTCCTCTACCGTCATCCCGTCGGTGTCCACCGTGACGTCCGCCTTCGCATAAAAAGGCGCACGGGTTTTAAGCATCTCCGTAATCTTCGCAAGCGGGTCCGGCACCTGGAGCAGGGGCCGGTGCGTGAAACGCTCGACCCTTTTGAGTATCACCTCAGGCGGGGCCGAGAGGCAGACTACCGGGCCGCTTTGCTTCATGTTGGCGATGTTCTCCGGGTCCAGCACCGCGCCGCCGCCCGCAGAGATTACAAGGCCGTCCATCCCGGAGAGCTTCTTTATCATATCTTTTTCGAGCGCGCGGAAGTACGGCTCGCCCATCTCTGAGAATATATGCGATATGGTGACGCCCTGCTCTTTTTCTATCTCGTCGTCGCTGTCCACGAACCTGTATCCGAGCTTCCGGGCGAGCATCCTGCCGACGGTGGTCTTGCCCGTGCCCATGAAGCCGACGAGTGAAATATTTTTCATACTACAAGCTCTTTATGTATTTCATATACCCGTCGAAGTTCCGCTTCATCTCGTCCATGCTGTCCCCGCCGAACTTCTCGCACATCGCCTGCGCGATGACGAACGCGGCCGCGGCCTCGCCTACCACCGCCGCAGCAGGCACTGCGCACGAGTCAGAACGCTCGACCGATGCCTTGAACGGCTTTTTCGTAACGGTGTCCACCGACCGGAGCGGCTTGTACAGAGTCGGTATGGGCTTCATCGCAACGCGTATGACTATGTCCGAGCCGTTTGACATCCCGCCCTCGATGCCGCCCGCGTTGTTGGCCTTCCTGTAGTAGCCCTTCTTCGGGTTATAGAATATCTCGTCGTGCACAAGCGAGCCGGGCCTCCGGGCGGAGTCGAAGCCGAGCCCTATCTCGACGCCCTTCATAGCCTGAATGCTCATCATCGCGCCAGCGAGCAGCCCGTCCAGCGTCCTGTCCCTCTGCGCGTAGCTCCCGAGCCCGGGCGGGCAGCCGGTGACCGTTACCTCGAATATCCCGCCCAGCGAGTCCCCGTCCTTCTTCGCGGCGTCTATCGCCTTCATCATCTTTCCCGATGCATCTGGGTCTGGGCAGCGCACATCGGAAGCCTCGGCTTTTTTGAAAAGCGCCGTCGGAGTGCCCTTCAACGCGCCTGCCGAGACGCCGCCTATCTCCCTTACCCAGCCCATGACGCCGACACCGAACTCACGGAGGAGCGCCTTAGCCACGGCCCCGACCGCGACGCGCATCGTGGTCTCACGCGCGCTCGAACGCTCAAGTACGTTCCGTGCATCCTGATGGGCGTACTTCATCATGCCCGTGAGGTCGGCGTGCCCGGGCCTCGGGCGCGTCACGGCCTTCATAGCGCCATCGTGTGCCATGTCCGGGGACATTTTGCTAAGCCAGTTGGCCCAGTCCCGGTTCTCGACCACGATGCCGACCGGGCTGCCGAGCGTCCTGCCCCAGCGGACGCCGGAGACTATCCGCGCCTTGTCTTTCTCGATTGCCATCCTGCCGCCCCGCCCGTAACCCTTCTGACGGCGCGCGAGGTCGCGGTCGACGTCCTCCGCTGATACAATGAGGCCCGAGGGCAGTCCATCAATAATACCCAGAAGCTCAGGGCCGTGAGACTCACCTGACGAAAGGTATCGAAGCATAGTCGTTCTCCTTCACCAGTACATGAACCTGGACCCCGTTAAAGAACTTCCGGGGGTGACGGGGGTGGGGTGCAAAAAAAATGCGCCCCATCAGGGCGCATTTTAAACCTGCATGAGAGGAATATCAAGCCTAAACCTCGCCCGGCTGTTTCACCATCTTCGGGGTTATGAAGATGAGCAGTTCGGTCGTCGGCTTTGCCACTGTCCTCTGCCTGAACAGCCACCCGACCAGCGGCAACCTACCGAGGTATGGTATCTCGTTGTCGTTCAGGCTGTTCGACTTCGTGTATATTCCGCCCAGGACTATCGTGTTGCCGTCCTTGACCATGACTTTGGTAGTTACAGACTTTGTGTTGATGGCGGCAGTTGCACCTGCCGGCGGGTTCAGGTTCGGCGTATTGTCCGTCGCCACCACGTCGAGTACGATGAAGTTGTCGCCGGTGACACGCGGCGTGACGGTCAGGCTTAGGTTCGCGTTAAGGGGCATGGGCGCGGTACCCGACGCCGTAGTGGTCTGGACATACAGCGTGGAGCCGTTCACTATGGATGCAGCCTGGTTCTCGAGCGTCATCACCTTCGGCGCCGACAATGTCTCGGCCTTGCCGATTGATTCGAGCGCCTCTATCGTCAGGTCAACGTTCAACTGCTTGGCGATGCCCGCCCACAGGAAGCTGCCTGCCAGACCGCCCAACCCGCCGCCATCACTTGCGCTGTTAAGCGCTGACGGTACCGAAAGCAGCAGGCCGCCGAGGGTAGAACCGTTTTGCTGCGTTGTGTCAAGTGCGGAAGGGTCCCCGGGAGCCGGCGGCGCTGCGACTGTATTCGAGAAGGACAGGGTATGGTTCCCTGTCCCTATAGACTGGCGGTGCCCCTTGTCCTGATGCTGGAGGCCCCATGATATGCCGAGGCTCTGGCTGTAGTTCACTTCCACCTCTACTATCCTGGCCTCTATCACTATCTGGTGCACCCCTTTGTCGAGTATCCTTATAAGCTTCTCGGCTTTGTCGATGCCGTCCTTCACGTCGGTGACTATAAGTTCGTTAGTCCTTGGGTTGGACGTAGCGTCGCCGCGTTTACTGAGTATCTTCTTCACCTTGGCTTCAAGGTCCGTCGCGGTGGCGTTATTCAGCTTGAACGTCTTGGTGAACAGGTCCTGTGCGTCCTCCTGGAGCTTCTTCTGCTCGGTGATAAGCATCAGCTCCCTCTTCTTCTCGTCATCGAGCTTTGCCTTGGGCGCGACCCTGAGCACGTTGCCCTCAAGTACCTTGTCCAGGTTGTAAATCTTCAGCAGTATGTCGAGTGCCTGGTCCCAAGGCACGTTGTCGAGCTTCAGTGTGACTTTCCCTTTTACCTCATTGGAGTCCATAATCAGGTTGAGTCCGGCGACGTCGGCGAGCAGCTTTATCACCTTGTCTAAGTCGGCGTCCTGGACGTCGAATGAAATCTTGCCGCCAGTATAAATCTTCGTCGGGGTTTCAACAAAGTCTCCGGTCTTTTCATCCGTCTTTGTCAACCCTGCCGTATCGGCCACCGGGGCGGAAGACAGAACGGTCTTCCCTTCGCTCTTCGATACGTATATCTTTACGCCTTCGGCGGATTTAGCGTTCTGCCTGAGGTCCACCGACTGGACGTTATCCTGTTCGTGGGCCTTCGCATCACCGCCGGGGGTTACAAGCGAGGCTTGTTTCGCAGACGGCTTGGCGGAGGTATCCGCTTTAGCGGTCATGACCGGAGTGCTCTTGGATGCGTCGGTGTTGTGGACTGTCACGGTCTCGGTCTTGACAACCGGTTTCGCCGGGACTTTGGAGCCCGCCTTTGCGACAGTCAGCACAAGCGACTTGCCGTTGCCCTTGACGTCATAGTCAACCGAACCCGCTATGTCGAGCACCACGCGCACCTTGTTCTCCGCGCCCTGGTGCCTTGCCATCCTTACCTTTTTCAGGCAGTCGCCGCCGACGTCCAGGTTTTCCTTTTCCTTAAGCGAGCCCGCCCCGGGAAGGTCCACCACGAGCCTGTCCTTGCCGAGCATGAAGACATTCGGGTTCGAGAACCTGCCGTTACCCGCTATCGTGACCTGGTAGGCGCCTTCCGACTTGGAACATGTTATATTCTCCACCCTCGTAGCCTCGGGAAGCTCCGGCTTAGTCGTATCCGCAGGCTTGGCTGCCTGGGCCTGCATGGACTTAGCCGCCTGGCCATTGCCCACCGCGCCCTTGTCCACGGTGATTACCGGCTTGGGCTGCGACGCAGCCTGAACGGCGTCCGTGCCTGCCGCTGGTTCGGCCTTCTCCGGAGCTGCCTTGGCCACATCCGTCTTGGGCAGGGCAGGTACTTCGCTTGCAACCTTATTTGAGGCATCGGCGTCTGCAACCGGCTTTTTGTCCTCCACCTTTGCATCAGCCGTAGCCGCATCACGAGTTTCTTCGGCAGTTTTTGCCTCTTCGGCCGCCGGTTTCATCTTCTTGTCGAATAAGATTTTGAGGACCCCGCCGTCCTGCACAATCTTGTAATCGGCGTCGGGTTCAAGACCTATCTCGAGCCGTGCGAGGCGCTTCGTGTTGGCGACCTTTGACGGCATGATCGACGAAACCGGCCCTTTATTGACATCTATGCGGGTGATATTGTCTCCCAGGTCAACACCGGCTAAGTCTACCACTAGCTTCGGTGGGGCCGAAAGGTGTACCGAATTGAATATCACCGGCTTGTCGAATTCTGCCACGACTGCCGTATAGTCCGCGGCGTCGGTTACATCCACCTTCTGGAGCCTGGCCATAATGTCCGGATTGTCCTTCTTCTGGGCGGTCCCGCCCCCTGCGCAGCCCGCTGTAGCCAGGCCAAGGACCAATATAACCCAAAGGCCTCTTCTTATAAATGATCCGGCGCCCCCCATTACTCCGCCTCCTTATGAAGTTTTAAGACTATGTTCCTGGTCTCGATATCGCCTAATATATCGGTGATCTTTTCGGTTACATAAAGGTTTCTCTCTGAAATCCTGGTGATCCTGCCGCCCTTGTTGCCTATGACATCCCCGACCTTTACGGTATATGCGCGTTTGTCCGGGGTCTCGACAAGGGCCCTGTAACCCTTGGCGGTCCAAAGCACGGCCTTCAGCAACAGCGTCTCGGTCGGGTTCTTTTCAAGCGGCGTCATGCTCGCAGTAACCTTAGGCAATACCTTCGGGACTTCGAACGGCGACATGAACGGGTCGCGCTTGCCGAGAGATGAATATGTTACCTTTTCCGGCCCTTCCGGGTACTTGACGTTCACCAGGACAGAAAGTCTCTCCATCATCTTGAGGTCCTTGTCCGCACGGTCGAGTGCGTCCTTTGCGCCCTTGGACCTGGACAATGTATCGTATGACTTCCTGGCGTCGTCAAGGCCTTTCCTGGAGAAGGACCGTACGTCGTCCGGAGACAAGGAAGTCTTTGCGACGAAGTCCTCAGGGGTGGCGTACTGGACCTGCTTACCCTTTTCTATAACTTTAATCACCGGCACATAAGCTGCGGCAGGGGGTGCCGCCGGAGCCGGTGTAGTCTTGCCGGGAGCAGCAGGGGCCTTTGCAACGGTAACTGGAGCAGTAGCCTTGCCTGGCACAGCCGGGACTGGCGGCGTCTTGCCCGGAGCAACCGGGGCCTTTGCCGTGACCGGTACAGGAGGCGTCTTCCCGGGCGCTGCCGGAGCCGGAGCCTTTGCAACGGTAACTGGAGCAGGAGCCTTGCCTGGCACAGCCGGAGCCGGAGCCTTTACAACGGTAACTGGAGCAGTAGCCTTGCCTGGCACAGCCGGGACTGGGGCCTTTGCAGCCGCCGGAGCCGCCGGGGCCGTAGTAGCCGGGTTAACCGGCGCTTCTGCTTGCGCTGTAGAGCCAGCGGGCGCGGTGGCGGGAGCAACCGCCGGCGCAGGAGCCGGTTTTGCCGCCTTGGGCTTTGCCGCCACTGTGACGGGCGCGGGCTTCTCCGCGGTCAGATACCCATAACCGAAAATACCCCCACCGGCAAGGACGAGGCCGGCAAGGACTATCAGCAGTATCTTGGTCCTCTTGTCCAATGCTTATTTACCTCCGGCGGCGGAATATGCTATCAACGTGAACTTCACCGGGATGACCATCTTCTTGCCCTCTATCTTACCCTCGGACATTTTAAGGTCCGTCACAGAGAGCATCCTCGTCATCCTGTCTATGCCTTCCATGAGCCTGCCCAGTTCGTGGTAACTTCCCGCTATTTCAACATTGATGGACGTCATCGAATAGAGCCCGGTAGGGTCGTTTTCCTTTTTCCCGGGGCTCCATGTCTTGATGGCAAGCCCGCTTTCCGTAATAAGCCCCTTTATCCTGTCCTGGAGCACCAGGTCCTCTTCGCTGCTGGGGAGCCTTTCGGCAACGACCTTGAACTCCTGCTGGAGCTTCGCATTGGCGCCCCTGAGCTCGACGATCTTCCGCTCCATGACCTGGCTCTGCGATATGCCGCTCTGCGTGTTCCTGATAGCGGCCTCCAGGTCGGATTTCTCTTTCAGGAACGGAAGGAATATGAACCAGACGAAGACGGCGATCAGCAGCACAGGAACCACCAGCAACAGGAGCGTCATGTGCTTGGGGTTCAGCTTGTTTAACTTATCTTGTATGATACTCATATCAGCCCTTTCCTATTTGGACTTGGGCGCGGACGGCGCTGGTTTCCCACCCGCGGGCGTTTTGCCATCGGGAGCAGGTTTCTTTCCGGCGGGAGCCTTCTTCCCCTTGCCTGCTACAGTATCTGCCACGGCCGGAGCCGTCTCCTCTGCGTAGCCTGCAAGCTTCCCGGAGACCTTGAACGTGTATGTCCTTATCCCCGCGGCGGGGGAGGACTTGGGGTCGACCTCCTTGATGTCTTCAAGCGCTATGTCCTTGAAGACGGGAGACTCCTTGAGCTTGGCGACAAAGCCGTTTACGTTCTTGTCGCTGTCCTTCCCGTAACCTGTAAGCGTAAACGCGATGCCCTTCTCTTCAAGTCCGGTCAGCCAGACGTCCCTGGACATCGACTTGTTTATCTCGTTCAAGAGCGAGGTAAGCGGAAGTTTCTTCTTCTCCAACTGCCTGATCAGGCTCAGCTTGGTCTCTAAGTCCTGCCTCGTCTTCTCGTACTCTTCGCCTTCCTTTACCTTGGCCTTCAGTGCATCGTATTCCTTGGAGGCCTTCGCGTTGTCTTCCTTCAGGTTGCTGATCGTGCTGTGGGTATAATAAAAACCGTAAAGTAGTCCGAGCGCGACCAGCACGATCAAACCCACGATCCCGGCGCGTATCTTGAGCAGGCCTTTTTCTAGCGGCTTTAACTTCTTGTGCGGGAGGAGGTTTATTTTAATCATTTATTCTCCAACCCTCCTCAAGGCAAGCCCGACCACCACCGCGGCGGAGGGGGCGACCCGGCTGACGAGTTCCGAGTCAACCTTCGGGTCCATGTTTATGTTCCTGAACGGGTTCGCAAGCTCCGTCTGTATCCCGAGCTTCTCGCCGAACATGTCGAGCAGGCCCGTGACCAGCGAACATCCGCCGGACAGTATCACCCTGTCCACATTCTCGATGCTTGTAGTGGCGCGGAAGAAGTCGAGGGACCGGGTCGTCTCCGCGACAATGTCCTCGGATACGGCCCTTATTATCGGTTCAGCCTGGTCCATGTCGGCGCCGCCGGCCGCCTCGCCCTTCTTCAGTTGCTCCGCGGCCTCGTAGCTAATCCCAAGCTCCTTCTGGAGCGCCTCGGTATAGCGGTTGCCGCCTATCGAGCTGTCCCTCGTGAAGACTGACAGGCCGTCCTTGAGTATATTTATGTTTGTGACCGCGGCCCCGATGTTGACCAGGGCGTCGACGCGGCCCTGCTCTATCTCGTAGTTGACCTCGAACATGTTCTCGAGGGCGAAGGCGTCAACGTCCATTATCAGCGGGTTCAGCCCCGCCTCGGTCACGAGCGTGACGTAGTCGTTGATCTTGTCCTTCTTCGCGGCGACAAGGACGACGTCCATGGTGTTGGCCCCTTCCTTGGGGGTGGGACCGAGGATCTGGAAGTCCAGGTTGACGTCGTCGATGGCGAACGGTATGTACTGCTCCGCCTCCCAGTTTATGGACTCGGCGAGTTCCTCCTGGCTCATCTCCGGCAGCGATATGCGCTTGACGATTACCGAGTGGCCCGAGACGCCGATGGCGACATCCTTCGACTTCAGCTGCAGCTCCTGCAGGAGCTCATTTATGGCCCCGACCACCTGGGACTGGTCCATCACGGTGCCGTCGACTATAACCTCGGGGTTCAGCGCCTTCACGCCGAACTTTACGAGCACGAGGTCCTTGCCCTTCTCCACAACCTGGGCCAGCTTGACCGTGTGGGAGCCGATGTCGAGGCCAATTATCTGGGACTTCTTACCTAGGAACACTTCGGTTCACCTCGAGTGTTAAGGCCAAAAGACCGTTAATGGGGACCAGTCCGGACGGACAATTCCGCGCCGGTTACTTCTTCCTGATAATGCGCTCTATCTCTTTAAGGTTGTTCTGGTGGTATATCCTCCACCCCCTCCAGTCCCTGTCCACGCCGGTGATGAGGCCCTCACTTTCCCAACGAAACAGGGTGGACCTGGAGATATCATAGAGCTTGCATATTTCCTTGGTCTTGTAGATTTTAGCAACGGCTTTTTTCATCGGCTTGGCCCAGGGTTATCGGGTTCTTATATTTCGTAACCTTAAAATATTTTAATGACTTAATCGACTTGTTATACTAAGTATACTAAGTGTCCCGGAATGTCAAGCGTTTTTTTAAGCGTTTATAGAGGCTTATGTTTGGATTTCGAGGCCATGTATACCAAGTGCTGTATACATGCTGGGAGGTATGCACAAAATGATGTGCTTTCGCGGGGTGAAAAAAAATGAAAAAAAGACCTTGAAAAGGCCTTGATATTAAAAGGTTTTAACTTGCATGCGTGTCAGATGGCCTTCTTCTGCACTATCTTCTTGGCGGTCACCCTTATCGCTTCCGGGATGCCCTTGCTCTTCGCGATGAACCGGAGGTCGCGGATGAGGAGCTTGTTGATGTGCGTGAGGCTCACGCCGACCGGCGTCTTGGGGTTGTTCACCAGCGAGAGCATAACGGTATAGTTCTTGGACCAGTCCTTGTTCTTGCCTATCTCCCTCAATATGTCCTCGGTGACGTTCCGGGACGCGGATATGAGCTCTATCTCCTGTATGGTAATCCTCGGGTTCTCCATCACAGCCATCGAGACCTGCTTGTTGGCGTCCTTTATTAGAAGCGAACGCACTGCCTTGTCGCCCGTCCGTGCAAGCTTGGCCTTCTCGCCCACGTCGAGCCTGGCGATCTTCGCCATCAGGCTCAGCTTCTTGGCCTGCTCCTCCTTCTGCTCTTTGTCCTCGCGTTCCTTCCGCGCCCTCGTCGCAACAACGGTGGCCGACTCCTTGAGCTCGTCCTCAACTTCCGGGCCGGCACCGGATTCATCCAGGGCTTCCTCGAGCTCCGGCGGAATTTCGAATGGCGCGGCTCCGCTCCCGCCGTCGTCCGGCAGCGACCTCAGTATGGCGTCGGCTATGAAAGGCGCATAGTCCGGGTCCCTCGAAAGGACATCCGAGACCTCGTCAGGCATCCCGCTTATGTCCGCATCGTCGGGGTGCGAGGCGAGAATGCCCTTCCACTTTGTTATCTCTTCCTGGCTTTTCTCTTCTTCCATGGCCTTCTTCCTATATTAAATTGAATGGGAAAACACTATGGGCTAACGAAATCTGTCATTGCGAGGAGTGCCCCGCGTAGCGCGGGGGACGACGTGGCAATCGCGGGTTTAATATACGGAGATTGCCGCGCTACGCTCGCAATGACACCCCGAGAGTCAATTCATGCGCAAATGCAGCAGGTACTCTATATTTCCCTTCGCCCCCTTGATAGGCGACTCCATCTCGCCGATGGTCTCAAGCCCGATGGAGGCGGCATACGCCTTAACCTCGTCGAGCGCCCTCTGCCGTTCCGCCTCGTCCCTAACGATGCCGCCCTTGCCTACCTTTCCCTTGCCCACCTCGAACTGCGGCTTCACGAGCGCCACTATGGCGCCGCCCGGTTTGAGCATCCGGAGTATAGGACCAAGCACCAGCCTTAGCGATATGAAGGACACATCAACCGATGCAAGGTCCACCTTCTCGCCTATGGCGTCCGGCTCCATGTGTCTTATGTTAGTCCGCTCGATGAGCACGACCCTCGGGTCTTCACGGAGCCTCTGGTCAATCAGGCCGTAGCCCACGTCCACGGAGTAGACCCTGAGTGCGCCTTCCTGAAGCAGGCAGTCGGTGAAGCCTCCGGTCGAGGCACCCGCGTCCAAGCAGACAAGTCCTTTTACATCTACTCCGAAGTTGTCTAACGCGGCCTTCAGCTTAAGGCCGCCGCGCGAAACGTACGGTATGTCGGGCTCTGCCACTATTATATCGGCTTCCGGCCCGACGAGTGCCCCCGCCTTGTCAACCCTGACCCCGCCGACCGAGACCTTGCCGGAAAGTATAAGCCCCTGCGCCCTCTGCCGGCTATCCGCCAGCCCGCGCGCGAGGAGTTCCTTGTCCAACCTCTGCTTGAGAACTTTCAAGGGCAAACCTTCGTTACTTTCTCTTACCCGACCGGCTTCTTTATAAAAGCCTCGGCCGAGGCCGCGATGCCCTCTGTGTCCAGCCCGAGCCTGTGCCTTATCTGGGCCTGCGTCCCCTGCTCCACATATATGTCGGGCACGCCGAGCCTCTTAACGGCCACGGATGCAATCCCCTCCTGCTCGAACAGTTCGAGCACCGCGCTCCCGAAGCCTCCGGCCAGGACGTTCTCCTCGACCGTCATAATCCTTTTGGTGCGCCCGGCTATATTCAGTATGAGCTCCCTGTCGATAGGCTTCACGAACCGCGCGTTGACCACTCCGGCCGAGTACCCCTTCTGCCTGAGCGCATCCGCGGCCTCGATGGAGCGGGATACGGTGTTGCCGAGCGCGATTACCGTCAGGTCGCTGCCCTCCGAGATAACTTCGGCCTTGCCGACCGGGATTTCATTGAACGGTTCGAGAGGGACGCCCTCGCCCTTGCCGCGCGGGTAGCGTATCGCCACCGGGCACCCGAGCCGGAACGCGGTGTATAGCATCTGCCTCAGCTCGTTTTCGTCCTTCGGGGCCATGAACACGAGGTTCGGCACATGCCTCAGGAACGACACGTCGAAGAGCCCCTGGTGCGTCTCGCCGTCTTCCCCGACAATGCCCGCCCTGTCCATCGCGAGCACCACGGGGAGCTTCTGCATGCAAAGGTCGTGCACGACCTGGTCGTACGACCTCTGGAGAAACGTCGAGTATATCGCCGCGACCGGCTTCAGGCCGGATGCCGCGAGCCCCGTGGCAAACGTGACGCCGTGCTGCTCCGCGATGCCGACGTCGAAGAACCGGCCCGGATACTCGGCCGCGAACTTCGACAGGCCCGTCCCCTCGGGCATGGCCGCCGATATCGCGACTATCGCAGGGTCGGACTTGGCAAGCTCGATTAGCGCATCCCCGAAGACGCCGGTGTATGAGACGCCGGAGGACTTCTGCGTCCTCCCGGACTCCACGTCGAAAGGAGGCGTGCCATGGAACGATGTCGGGTCGCCCTCCGCAGGGACGTAGCCCTTGCCCTTCTTGGTGCAGACGTGCACCAGGACCGGGCCTTTGCGTGAACGCGCGTCCTTCAGCGTACCGATAAGCATCGGGATGTCGTGCCCGTCTATCGGGCCGATGTACGAGAATCCCATCTCGCGGAAGAGCATGCCGGGCGCGAGCAGGGTCTTGACCGACTCCTCCGCCTTCGCCGCGACCTTCAGGACGGACTCCCCGAACTTCGAGAACCTCTTTAGTATCACCTCGGTCTCGCGCTTAAGGCGCTCGGCCCGTTCGCCGGTTATCATGCGGGACAGGTAGTTAGACAGTGCGCCGACGTTGCCCGATATGGACATCTCGTTGTCGTTTAACACCACGACCATGTCCGAACCCAGGTGCCCGGCCTGGTTCAGGCCCTCGAAGGCCAGCCCCGCCGTCATCGAGCCGTCTCCAATAACCGCGACGACCTTGTTCTCCCCGTGCACGAAGTCCCTGGCCGCGGCCATGCCGAGAGCGGCGGATATCGAGGTGCTCGAATGCCCCACGTCGAATGCGTCATACGGGCTCTCGGAGCGCTTGGGAAAGCCGCTCAGGCCGTCCTGCTGCCTCAGGGTGCGGAATGCTTCGCGCCTGCCGGTGATTATCTTGTGCGTGTACGCCTGGTGCCCCACGTCCCAGACTATCTTGTCCTTGGGCGTGTCATATACGTAGTGGAGCGCGAGGGTAAGCTCGACCACGCCGAGTGAGGACGCGAGGTGTCCGCCGTTAGACGACACGACCGCGATTATCTCCTCCCTCACCTCCTGCGCAAGCTCGTCCAGCTCCTCTGTCGTGAGGCCCTTGAGGTCGGACGGGTATTTTACTCTGTCCAGCAAGGACATGACTTCCTCCTTGAATCCGGCCCTGATGCCCTTAGCATCAGCTCTTCCTGTCCACGATGTATTTTGCTATCTCACGCAAGGGGTCGGCGGAGGGCCCGAATATCTCGAGCGCCTTTACAGCGGAATCAGACAACTCCCTGGCGCGGAGCTTCGATTCCTCGATCCCGACGAACGCGGGGTATGTCTTCTTGCCGCGCGCGACGTCGCTCCCTACGTCCTTGCCTATCTCTTCCTGTGTCCCTTCTATGTCAAGTATATCGTCCGCAATCTGGAAGGCAAGCCCGACGTCCACGCCGTAGCGGGTGAGCGCGGTGAGCTGTTTCATGGATGCGTCCGCGGCCAACGCCCCGACCCTTATGGACGCGCGTATCAGCGCGCCGGTCTTGTGGGTGTGTATGTATTCGAGCGTCGCGAAGTCCACTTCCTTGCCTTCGGACTCGATGTCCACCACCTGCCCGCCGACCATGCCCATGTTCCCGGAGCCGATGGCCACCTCGCGTATTATATTGACGAGGGCCTTCGGCTTCATGCCCTTGACGTGTTCCGGGTGGGTCAACAGGTCGAAGGCGTAGGTCAGCAGGGCGTCGCCCGCGAGTATCGCCACGGCCTCGCCGTACACCTTGTGGTTGGTAGGCTTGCCGCGCCTGAAGTCGTCGTTGTCCATCGCGGGCAGGTCGTCGTGTATAAGCGAGTACGTGTGTATCAGTTCGAGCGACGATGCGACGGCCAGGAGGCCCGGCACGAACGCGTCTCGCCCCGCGACGGCCTCGGCCGCGGCGATGGCCAGCACAGGCCTCACGCGCTTCCCGCCCGCCTCGACGCTGTACCTGATGGAGCCGTGCAGGCTTGCCGGGAATGCGTCGGACTTCGGCAAGGCCCTGTCGAGGAAGCCGTCCACCACGCCCTTCTTCTTTTTCAGGTAAACTTTCAGGTCCACTATTCCGAGGTCTCCCCTTCGTCGAAAGGCTCGGCCTTGAGTTTCCCGGCCTCGTCCTTGACCAGGACCTCGACCTTGCGCTCCGCCTCCGCCAGTTTTTTATTCAATATGCGGGAGAGCTTTATGCCCTCCTCGAAGAGCTTGAGGGACTCGTCGAGCGTGAGTTCCCCGCCCTCCATCTTGGATACAATCTCTTCCAGCCGTTTCATGGCCGTCTCGAACTTGGCTTCCGCCATTTACCCTCCCCCACAACGTGTCATCCTGAGCGAAGCGAAGGATCTGCTTTTATTCAGAGGAAACCCCTCACCCCCTGCGTGCTCTCCCGCAAGGAGAGGGGAATCACATAAAAACAGATTCTTCGGCCCACGAACCGGGCCTCGGAATGACAATAACAGGTTGACTTTTCATTATACATTACAAGGGGGTGGGGTCAAGAGATTTCTGATGGCGGTTATTGGCTTAGATTTTAGCGTTGACAAATGAGTTCATTTTTGCGGCTTAGTGGTTTTTTGTTTTTTGCCATTTTGTTTATCCAATATTTTTTTCAGTTTATTTACTTCATGCTCAAGCTTATTGACTTTTTCTATTAGTTTCTTATTTTCTTCGAAACCTATATTGAAAATGTAGTTTTCAATACTTGGGATCTTCCGTTCAACTAATAAATTGTCGGAATCTATCTGCCTCAACTCAACACCATTATTATGCCTATCACGGTATCTATCTCTAAAATATCTCCACGAAGAATTAAGAATCGGCAAGAGGCCTATTAATGAAGCAACTGATCCGACCACTCCCAAGATTTCTAACCCTGTTTCATGTTCAACTAAAATGTTTCCTTTCCCCTCGGTATCTGTCACAAGCCATGCTCGGCCTTGAAAGCCGCCTGTTAATGGGACAACTTTTAGCATCATGTCATGCGAAATGAAATCTATAAGATGAGAATATTCAGCATGTTCGACGTTTTCTCTAAATTTTAGCGAAACAACATCTTGCAATGATTTTACTTTAAGAACTTCCTGGGCGCTTTTAAATTTATCCCTAAAGGCTTTTTTTCTATAATCCACTTTATTCTCCTGAAGTGAGTTGATTAATTAGGCCACTTAGGGATGCATCCCATGTTCTCTGTAAAGATTACCAACAAAAAACCCACCCCCGTTTTCCAGAGATGGGCTTATTCATTTCCAAGCTTACTACTAAGCCCGTCCCCGTCATGGGTAGTGCGTGTCATTCAAATTCCGACTTTGGTATGCCTGACTGCCGGATAATAGACTGAAGGGTTCCTATCCTGACCTCGTCATGGTCTGGGACGGGTACGGTGACCGTCCCATCGGCCGTTTTCTTTTGCATGGCTATGTGGCTGCCGTGCCTTCTGACCTCGACGAAGCCGTGCCTCGCCAAAATAACGCATACGTCTCTGCCAGAGAGGACGCGGAGTTTACCCAACGGCAACCTCGACACGCGTCACGAAAACATCGCCGTGAAGCCGCTGTCCGACTTCCTCTGTGGGCGCCGTCTCGAAGAACAGCTCCAAAGCCTCCACAAGGTTGCTGCGCGCCTGCTCGATAGTGTCGCCCTGGCTGGCTATATCAAGCTCGGGACACAAGGACACGTAGCCGTCGCCCTCTTTCTCTATGATAGCGGTCAGGTTGTATTTCATATTGACCCCCTGAAGTGCATGTCCACAAGGATACCGCCTGGTTCTTACCTGACTCTATTATACAGAAAAGCTTTTAAAAATCAAGCAAATGTCAGCCATGTTGGCCAGGCCCGGCCCGCCCGGCCCGGAAACAAGGCATGAACTCCAACTTTACAACTGGCACAATGAATGGGGGCAGTCACTTGCTGTTTGCAACAGTCGCCAAAGGCACTGTTATAGTTATTGTCCACCCTGCGGGGGGAGCTGGCCACCCGGCCCTGCCTGTCCACCCTGCGGGGGGAGCTGGCCACCTGGCCTGACCGGACCACCCTGCATTGGGGGTTGGCCGCCTGGCCTGACCTGTCCGCCCTGCCTGGGTAACTGGCCGCGCGGTCCACCCTGCCGGTTCTGTAGTTCCTGCACTTCCATTGCCCTGAACTTATCCCGGCATTCCTTGAGCTGCTGCTGGTTCGTGGTCGTCTGTACGCAGGCTATCTCGTCCTGGAGCCTCTGTAACCGCTTGTTGAGGTTACTCATGACATCCGACTTTATTTTCTCGTAGTTTTGGTCAGGCGCTTGCGGCTTCTGGTCACCTTCGGTCGCGAATGCCGGTACTACGAATACCAGCGAAAGCGCTACTGCAATCAATAATCTTTTCATACATCCTCCTTTCCTTCAATTGCTTTACGCTCCGGTTTCACTATCCTTGCCGAAACTCTTACCGACCTGCCCCCATTCATTGTACCAGTTGAAAAACCATGCAGGGTGGGCACGGCCCACCGTTGACTAACCGAACCCGCACACCGAAAGCATCTTTGTGAGGCGGTGCTCGTAGGTATGCTCCCCGTGGCTCCGGGCGTACCCGTTGTCGGCTATCGCTGCCCGCTCGGCCTCGTGGGAGAGATAGTACGCGATGCCGTCCTTAAGCTCCGGGAGGTCCTTGTAAAGGACTATCTCCTTCCCGTCCTCGTAAAGCGCCGGTATCTCCTGCTTCCAGTCGCAGACCTGGAACGCCCCGCAGCCGTTGGCCTCGAAGACCCTGGGGTTGATGCCGTAGTCGGTCCTGCCGTACCAGGAGTGGATGTTCAGGACTACCTTCGAGCGGTTGAATATCCCGACCATCTCCTCCGGCGAGAAGAACTTTCCCCCCTTAAGGCGAGACATAAGCGGCGAGCCCTTGCCGAGCTTCTTCTTCCACGGCCCGAATATGGTCACATCGAAATCTACCGCGAGGTTGGTCAGTATATCCTCGCGCACGGGCGACCAGTCGCCTGCGAAACTGACGTCGTACACGTGCCGCTTTCCGGGGATGCGCCTGTGCACGGGCGGGTAGACGCCGACCGGCAGGTAATGTACGTTATGAAGGCCGCGCTTGTGGTACTCGGGGATTATACCGTCCGAGTTGGTGAAGTAGAAGTCGAAAGAGCCCGCCATGCGCGTGGAGCGCTCGAACTGGAACGGGTCGTTCAGCCACCAGCATATCGTCGTGACCCCTTCGGCCTTGACGCTTTCAATAAGCTGGATGCCGTGGTCTACGCCGTATATGGTGAGGAATGCGTCCGGGCGGGTCTTCCTGACAAGCGCGAGAAGCCGCCTGTCCATGTACTCGACCCACCTGGCCTTGTCTGCCTTCTTGAGCAGGATGGAGTAGAGCCCCTTTGCCTCGTAGCTGAACGGCACGACCTCGTGGCCCATCCGGACGAGCGACTCGGGGATGTAGCGGTTCATCGGGACGGTCTTCAGGTGTCCGGGGAATGTTACCAGTATCTTCAAGGAAAGGCTTCCTCCGCCGGGGCAGGCTTTAGCCCCTCTTGAGCGCGCGCGCTCCGATGTCCTTCCTGTAGTGTATCCCGTCGAAGTGAATCTTTGACATGGCGTGGTAGGCGCGCGTGATGGCCTCGGCCACGTCGTGGCCTATCGCGGTCACGCCCAGGACCCGGCCCCCGTTGGTCACGACCTTGTCGCCCCGGTCGGCGGTCCCGCCGTGGAACACAACCGTGTTCTCCTGGTTTGCTACTTCGTCGAGCCCGGTGATGGGGAAGCCCTTCTCGTACGAGCCGGGGTAGCCCTTCGCCGCCGCCACGACGCATACCGACGCCTGCGGCTTCCAGCCGACCATCTCCGGCTTGAGCGCGCCTTCGGATACGGCGAGCATGATGTCCACCAGGTCGGTGTCGAGCCTCATCAGTATCGGCTGGGCCTCCGGGTCGCCGAAGCGCACGTTGAACTCGAGCACCTTCGGCCCTTCATCGCCTATCATCAGCCCCGCGTAGATGACGCCCTTGTACGGCTTGCCTTCCTGCTTCATCCCGCGCACGGTCGGTATCATTATGTCCTTCATCACCCGCTCGACAAGCTCGGGCGTCACGACCGGGGCGGGCGAGTACGCGCCCATGCCGCCTGTGTTCGGGCCCTTGTCGTTGTCGAATATCCGCTTGTGGTCCTGGGACGACGCCATCGGGACGACGGTCTCGCCGTCGGAGAAGGCCATGAACGAGGCCTCCTCGCCCTTAAGGCATTCCTCCACCACGAGCCGCGTGCCCGCGTCTCCGAAGGCCTTCTTCCGCATGATGATGTCCACGGCCTCGAGCGCCTCGTTAGTCGTGGCCGCGACGAATACTCCCTTGCCCGCGGCCAGGCCGTCTGCCTTCACGACTATCGGCGCCTGCTTGAGCCTTACGTAGTTCTCTGCCTCGAGGGGCGAGTAGAAGACCTTGTACTCGGCGGTCGGGATGTTGTAGCGCCTCATCAGCTCCTTGGCGAAGACCTTGCTTCCCTCGAGCTCGGCCGCGGCCTTGCTCACGCCGAATATCTTCTTGCCTTCCTTCTCGAACAGGTCGACTATGCCGAGCGTCAGCGGGGCCTCCGGGCCGACGACCGTCAGGTCTATGCCTTCGAACCGGGCGAAGTTGAGCAAGTCCGCGACCTTGTCCGCCTTGATGTTGACGCACTCGGCCATCTTGCCGATGCCTGCGTTGCCCGGCGCGCAGAATATCTTCCTGACCTTCTTGCTCTGGGCTATCTTCCAGACGAGCGCGTGTTCACGCCCCCCGCCGCCGACGACTAAGACTTTCATTTGATATAATTCCTCCAAACTATTTGTTATTCCGCCTTAAAACCGATCGCCTTCCTCTTCTTTACCGGCGGCTCCATCAACTCGCGGATGGCCTTGAACACTACCGCGAACTGCGAATCGTATTTCTTCTCCATCGCGTTGAGCTTGCGGGCCAAGTCCGCGTGAGTCGCAAGGAGCTGACGCAGCTTTACGAATGCTCTGACGACCTGGACGCTCGCATCAACGGCTACGGGGCTGTTTAGAACGCTCGCAAGCATCACAGCACCGTGCTCGGTGAAGGCAAAAGGAGCGTTTCGTCTCATCGAGAAATTTGCGGTTGCAAATTGCAACCGCAAACGCTTAAATTCTTCCTGTGTTAATTGGAACATGAAGTCTTCCGGAAAGCGCTCTGGGTTTCTGCCCACCTGTTGGTTAAGACGTTTTGTCGTTACGCCGTAGATTTCGGCCAAGTCTATGTCCAGCATGACTTTTTTGCCGCGTATCATTATGATGGAACGTTCTATCCGTTCAACCGGTATGATGCTGGATTCCATTCATACTCCACGGTTTTGTGGTCACAATCTGCGACCTCAAAAAACCGCCCGATGAATCGGGCAGCTACACTCCCCTCCCTATGAGGGGAGGGGATGGAAGGGAAGGTGAATATGGAAGGACCAACCACCCCCACCTCGTCCCTCCCCCCTCGATGGGGAGGAGGAACGCCTAATGCCTGAAATGCCTCATCCCCGTGAACACCATCGCGATATTGTTTTCGTTCGCGGCGGCGATGACCTCCGGGTCCTTGAGCGAGCCGCCCGGCTCGATAATCGCGGTAACGCCGTGCTTCGCGCATTCGTCTATGCCGTCCCGGAACGGGAAGAACGCGTCCGACGCGAGGCATGCGCCTTTGGTCGGGAAGAGCGCCTTCATCGCGCCCAGGCGGGTCGAGTCAACCCTGCTCATCTGGCCCGCGCCGATGCCGACCACGTGCGTCCCGTATGAATAGATTATCGCGTTGGACTTGACGTGCTTGGCGACCTTCCATGCGAAGGCGAGGCCCTTGTACTCCTCCTCGGTCGGCTTCCTCTTCGTGACGACCTTGAGCTTCTTAACATCCGCGATGCGGCCCATGTCCCGCTCCTGCACGAGCATGCCGCCGACCACCCGCTTCATGTCGAAGCCCGTCGGCGTGCCCTTCATGGCGGGGCCTATGTCGAGCAGCCTGACGTTGCCCTTCTTCTTGAATATAGTCAGGGCCTTCTTGTCGAAGCCCGGCGCAATCACGACCTCGACGAACGTGGAGGTTATCTCCGTGGCCGTCGCCGCGTCCACCTTGCGGTTGAACGCGAGCACCCCTCCGAACGCGGATACCGGGTCGATGTCCCTCGCCTTTATGTATGCATCGACCTGGTTTTCGTCCGTCGCGATGCCGCACGGGTTGTTGTGTTTTATTATTACCGCGACCGGCTCGTCGAACTCCTTGGCAAGCTCCAGCGCGGAGTTCGCGTCCAGGTAGTTGTTGTAGGACATCTCCTTGCCCTGAAGCTGGCGGGAGGTGGATACGGACGGCTCCGTGACGACAGGCTCTCTGTAGAACGCGCCCTTCTGGTGCGGGTTCTCCCCGTATCGCAGGTCCTGCACCTTGATTAACGGCAGGGCCTGGAACAGCGGGAATACGCTTTCCGCCTTGCCGAGCCTTGAGAACGCCTCCGGGACGCCTGCCGGGTACGGCCTGCCCTTTGTCGTCTTCATATCGAAGAACGGGTATCCGGTCTCCTCGCCGCCGGTCGCCCTGAAGAAGCTGCTTATCATGGTGTCGTACTTCGCGGTATGCGCGAACGCCTTCGCGGCAAGCCGGTACTTGGTCTTCATGCCGACTCCGCCCGAGGCCATCTCTTTTATTACCCCGTCGTAGTCCGATGGGTCAACGATGACGGTCACATCCGCAAAGTTCTTGGACGCGGAGCGTATCATCGCCGGGCCGCCGATGTCTATGTTCTCAACCGCGTCCTCGAAGGCGCATCCGTCATTTTTTATCGTCGCCTCGAACGGGTAGAGGTTCACGACGACCATGTCTATCGGGGCTATGCCGTGCTGTTTCATCTGGGACACGTGGCCCTTGACATTACGCCTGCCGAGTATGCCGCCGTGCACCTTCGGGTGCAGGGTCTTGACGCGTCCGTCCAGCATCTCCGGGAAGCCGGTGAACTCGGACACGTCCATCACCTTTACCTTCGCATCGCGAAGCGCCTTGGATGTGCCGCCGGTGGAGAGTATCTCCACCCCCATCTTCCTAAGCTTCTTCGCGAACTGCACGACCCCCGTCTTGTCGGAGACGCTGATGAGCGCCCTCGTTATTTTGGACATCTGATTACCTCCGGTGGAATTTTTACCGCCCTGCGGGCTTGATCATTGAAAGGGTGTAGTTGCCTTCTCCGAGATATTTTTGGGCGACCCTCTGCACGTCGTCCGGGGTCACCTTCTGGATGTTGCGCATGTACTCGGCTGGGTCGCCCCCGCCGTAGACGGTGTCCCAGTAGCCGAGCGCGAACGCCTGCCCCTCGGCCGTCTCGGTGCCGAGCAGGACCGACGCCGCGATGCTGCTTATCGCCCTCTGGAGCTCCTCGTCGGATACAAGCTCGTCTTTCAGCTTGTTCACCTGCCTGAGCGTCTCGGAGGTCACGCGCAGGACGTCTTCTTCCCTCAGGTGGGCGGAGATGGTCATCAGGCCGGGGTCCCTGAGCGGGTAGATATCGGTGTCCACGTCGTAGACGGCGGACATGCGCTCCCTCAGCTCAAGGTAGAGCCTCGAGCCCCTGCCCTGCCCGAGCACCGCCCGGAGCACGTCCATCGCGTATATGTCCGGGTCTGAGGCCGAGCAGATATGCCATCCGAGCGCCATGTACGTGAGGCTTACCGGCCCTTCAACCTTCTTTGTCCTGCTGTATACCTGGGACGCCTCCGGCTGGGCCTTTGGCTTCCGGGACTCTACCGCGGTGAGCACGCCGAACGTCTTCTCGGCCACGGCCTTCACCGCGGATGGCTTGACGTCTCCAACGACGACCAGTGTAAGGTTGGACGGTATGTACGTCCTGGTGTAATACCCTGCCGCGTCTTCGCGTGTCAGGCCCGCGACATCCGCCGCCGTGCCGGTAATCCTTCTCCTGTACGGATGGTCCTTGAAGGCCTTCTCGAAGAGGTTGTCTATAAGCAGGTTGTCCGGCTCGCGCTCGCGCTGGTTTACCTCAAGCAGCACCGCCTTTTTCTGCCGTTCCACCTGCTCCGGCCTGAAGGACGGGTATGCGACAAGGTCGTAGAGGATGTCCACGGCCCTTTCCCAGCCGGCCCCAGGCAGTGTCACGCCTATATAGCTGTAGTCGCGGCCAGTATTGCCCGAAAGCTCGCCGCCCATGCTCTCCAGGTACTGCTCGACCTTGCCGGGCGGTACGTGCAGGGACCCGGTGAAGAGCAGGTGCTCGACGAAGTGGGCGAGGCCCGGCTTCTCGTCTGGGTCGCTGCTGCTGCCCGCGGAGACCCATACCTGTATCGCGGTAGGCGAGCCCTTGCCGGTGTCCTTGACTATGACGCTTGCGCTGTTGCCCAGGGTATAGGTGTTCAGTGCTTTTTTGACGGGGACGACCTCTACGGCGCGGCCGATGTGCGCGGACGGGGAGGCGCACCCGAAAAGGGCCGCAAGCACGAGCATGAATGTCGAAAAAACCAATAGCCGCAACATGGTTAGCCTTTTTACATAGGTGGGATAAAAAGCGAGGGAATTTTATCACAGTCGGGCGGGGTTGGCAATACCAATAGTTAAGCGGGGATTTATAATGTTTCGGCCAGGGGCAGGGCGTCAGGCCGCCCGGAGATGAGGACGGGTAAAGACGACCACCCGGTTTCTCCCGGTCTCCTTCGCGGTATAAAGCGCGGTATCGGCGGCCTTTATGACCTCTTCAGGCGTTTTCATGCCGGGGTCGTAAACGGCCACGCCGAGGCTTATCGTGACCGTAGAACTGGTCTCCACCGCGGCCCTGACCCTTTCGGCCACGTTTTTCGCATGGGCAAGGCCGGTGTCCGGGAGGAGTATCAGAAACTCCTCCCCGCCGTACCGGACGGCCAGGTCCATCTCCCTCGCCTCCCTCGATATTAACCCGGAAACAGCCGCAAGCAGCCTGTCTCCGGCAAGGTGCCCGTTGTTGTCGTTGTATTTCTTGAAATAGTCTATGTCCGCCATAACGACCGAGAAAACAGTCCCGGTCCTTTTCGCCCCGGCGAAGTTCTTTTCGAGGAACACATCCATCAGCCTCCGGTTGGCAAGCCCCGTGAGGGAGTCGTGGAGGGCAAGCTCCTTGGTCTCCTTGTAGAACCTTGCGTTGTCTATAGCGATGCCGAGCTGGTTCCCTATGGAGGTGAGCAGGTTTATCTTATCCTCGCTATAGACGGTGTTGGCGGCGGCATACAGGTACATCACGCCAGTAACTTTTTCCTTTGCTTTGAGAGGCACTATTATGTGACCGTGCGGGTGCATCCCGGGAAGGCGTATCGTGTGCCTCTCGTCGGTGGATGAGTCGCAGGAGACCACGACCTCGCCGGTCCTTGCGGCAAGGCCGCAGAGGCAGGCGCCGACCTTCATCTGCTTGTGGGCCTCCAGGAATTCCGCGGGGTGCCCCAGGTGGGACACAAGCCGCATCTCCTCGCCTTCGACTAAGAATATCCCGCCTTTTTTATCCAGCGAGAATACCTCAAGGCTGGTAACTGCGTCGAGCACCCCTTTGAGCATCTCTTCCATCTCGACGGTCCCGTTTATCGTGGACGATATCCTGTATAGTACGGAGAGGTCCGAATGGCTTTTGAGGAGCGCCTTCTCCGCCATCTCGAGCCCCGACGCCATCGCGTTGAAGGAAGTGGCCATATCGCCTATCTCGTCGTGGGTGCGGACAGGCACCCTCTGCGACCAGTCGCCTATGGATATCCTCCTGGATGCGTCCCTCAGGTCGTTTATCGGTTTTACCATCCGGTTAATCAGGAAAAAACCGGCCAAGAACATCAGCAGCGCGGAGGCCGCCAGCATGTCCAGCAGTTGCCGGTTGTAGAATATGGCGTATTCCGTGACCGGGGTAAAGGAGGCATACGCCTCTTCCAGACTCTTCAGGTCGCCGGTGTATCTGTCTTCTATGACCGAGTCCAGCATCTGTTCGTTTAAATACGAGTGCAGCAGTGACTTCTCGGCGCCTGTGATATCTCCTGAACGGTAATACTTCACCGTATCGCCGAAAGCGGCAACGATACCGCGGCTATACTCCACAGCGTCGGCGAACGCCTTCCTGCCGTCCATGTCGTTTTTGGCAAGACTTGATACGCCGCTTGCAGCGACCTTGACGAATGCGGTTCCCAGCGCCTTGTATTCGGTGACATATTTATCATCCCCGGTAAGCAGGAACCTCCTGCTTGCAATGGACATCAAACGGGCGGTGTTGGCGAGCTCAACGTCTGTGCGCAGGTTTAATACCCCGGCAACCAGCCTGTCTCTCGACTCGATGATGGGCTTTAATGATGGGAAGGTGGACCTGAGCCTGTCATGCAGGGAAAACTCCCTCCCGTAGTCCTTTATCCTGCCGAGCGTTTCCTTCTCGAATTCTTCGAAGGCGGACCGGACGGCGGACTCAAACCTTTCGGAGTCTTTCAGGCGGGCAGCCCCTGCCTTCCGGGGGGCCTCGTCGTTACGGTGTGCTTTATAAAACTGCGCCGCCTCCCGGCTGTAGGCTCCATCTTTGTCCTCGATTGTCTTCAGGAACGCGAACTGTGCGGGGTCTCCGCAATCTCGCAACTGTTTATTCAACTCGTTCAGTTTGCCGACTAATGACTTATCGGCGTATGCGAACTGGTCCATATTATCTTTTCTCGGGTAGAGATAGAGGTTGGTTAACGCAAGGTTTTCCTGTACATATAAGTGCCTGGCCTCGAGGGTAAGCGTACGTTCGTTAATCTCACTTCGCATGAGTTTCAGGTAGGACGAGCTTTTGCTGGTGAGTAAGTAGCTCACGGACTGATAGAGCAGGGCAAGGGCAAGCAAAAGCGAGAACGTGCCGAGTATCTTGGTCTTAATCTTCATGGCTTACAAGGTCCCGGCCCGTTTTATGCCTTGACACGACTTTTGGTGGTAATATAATAATAAGTGTAAGTATAACAGGGGACGGGAAAAATGGCAAAATGGCACAGGGCGTTCGGGACCACCGCGGACGTAGGCGTAAACTCATCAGGGGACAGCATGAAGGAGGCCTTCGAGGCGCAGGCGGCGGGCATGTTCTCGCTGATGACCGACCTCCGGCGGGTGAGGTCAGTGGACGAGTTCACCGTCGAGGCTGGCGGGGCGGACGCGGGCGGCCTGCTTGTCGCATGGCTGAACGAGCTTTTGTATCTCTATGAGACGAAAAGGGTGTTCCTACGGACGTTTGAAATAAAAACCCTTACCGGCCGGAAGTTGAAGGCGGTAGTATATGGCGAGAGGATAGACCCGGCCCGGCATTTAAAGAAGACGGAGGTGAAGGCCGTCACGTACCACATGCTGGAGGCGGGGGAGACCGAAGACGGCTTTGCCACGAGGGTGGTTTACGATATCTGAGAAAGGGACGTGAGTAATAAGACGTTAGTGAAAAAAACGTGGCACGTGTGTATTACCCACGTCTTAATTTTCACGTAATTTAAAGACCGGAGGCTGATATGTCCGGGAAGCTGATACGCCTTGACGAGTACCGCTGGCAGGTGCCGAGGGACTACAAGCCGGGCATGCATGTGCCTGGGATAATCTATGCCAGCGACTCCCTGATGGAGCACATAAAGAAGGACCAGTCCATCGAGCAGGTGGCGAACGCGGCGACACTGCCGGGGATAGTCAAGGCGTCGCTTGCCATGCCGGACATGCACTTCGGGTACGGCCTGCCGATTGGCGGGGTAGTCGCTACCCGGATGGACGACGGGGTAATCACGCCGGGCGGGGTCGGGTTCGACATCAACTGCGGCGTCCGGGTACTGCGGACGAACCTGAGCAGGATAGACCTGAAGGACAAGCTGAGGCCGCTGGTCGAGGGCCTGTACGCCGGCATCCCGACCGGGGTCGGCGCAAAGGGCGCGCTCAAGCTTTCCCAGTCCGAGTTCGACAGGATGCTCGTCAAGGGCGCGCACTGGGCGGTCGAGAACGGGTACGGCACAAAGGATGACCTGGAGCATATCGAGGCCACGGGCCGCATCGAGGGGGCCGACCCGGACAAGGTGAGCCAGAAGGCATACGAGCGAGGCAGGGGGCAGCTAGGCACACTCGGCTCCGGGAACCACTTCGGCGAGATACAGTACGTCGAGCGCATATTCGACAAGGACGCGGCCGAGGCGCTCGGGCTACGGGAAGGCCAGATAACCGTCATGATACACACCGGGTCGAGGGGCTTCGGACACCAGGTCTGCACCGACTACCTCGAGGTCATGGAACGTGCCGTCAGGAAGTACGGCTTCGACCTGCCGGACCGCCAGCTCGCCTGCGCCCCGATAGGCTCTAAGGAGGGCAAGGACTACCTGGGCGCGATGAGGGCGGCGGCCAACTTCGGGTTCACCAACCGGCAGATGATAATGCACTGGGTAAGGGAAGTGTTTATGCGGGTGCTCGGGATATCGCCCCGCGAGCTGGGCATGTCGCTGATATACGACGTTGCGCACAACATAGTGAAGTTCGAGGAGCACGAGGTGGACGGCAGGAAGATGACGCTCGCCGTGCACAGGAAGGGCGCTACCAGGGCGTTCCCGCCCGGCCACCCCGAGACGCCGGAGGTCTACCGGAAAGTCGGACAGCCGGTGCTTATCCCTGGCGACATGGGCACCAGCTCGTACATCCTCGTGGGCACGGAGAAGGGCATGCAGGAGACCTTCGGAAGCGCCTGCCACGGGGCTGGCCGTGTGATGTCGAGGACGGCCGCGGTCAAGGCGTGCAAGGGCCGGGCAATCGAGCGCGAACTCGAGGACGCGGGCATAATCGTCCGTTACACCGGACGTGACGCCCTGAAAGAGGAGGTCCCCGAGGCCTACAAAGATATTGACCAAGTCGTTGATGTCGTGCATAATGCGGGTATTGCGAAACGGGTGGCCCGGCTGAAGCCGATGGGTGTTATTAAAGGATAATTAATATGTCCTGGCCAAGCACCCACCTCAGTCCCTCGTCCGGGTGGGAGGAATACAAATCCCCCTCTTTCCCCCTTTGTCAAAGGGGGACGCCGGAGGCGGGGGGATTTTATAACGTAGGGGAGCCCCTCCGCGGGCTCCCGCAAAGTTTGTCATTCCCGCGAAAGCCGACATCACGGCGGCGAAGCCGCCGAAGATGAACAAATGCGCGGCGCCTGAGCCGGGAATCCAGGAAGTTCTAAATTCCTGGGCCCCGTGTCAAGCACGGGGTGACAGAGTAAGTCAGGCACGGGAGGCCGCAGAGGGCCTCCCCTACGAAAGTTAAAAGGAACATAACGGTTTTTGAGAGGTTCGCTTTGTCCGAGAAAATCGCGGTAATAGGCGGCGGGAGTTGGGGCACGACGCTCGCGGGGCTACTCGCCGACAAGGGTAACGAGGTCTCGCTCTGGGTGTTCGAAGAGGACCTGGCCGCCCGGATGGCCAGAAACCATGTCAACGACCTCTACCTGCCGGACTATAAAATCCCGGACGGGGTGACTGTTACATCCGACCTCTCCGCGTCCGCAACTGGAAAGGACATCATCCTTACCGTCGTCCCGTCGCACGTGACGAGGGGCGTCCTTGCGAAGCTCGCACCGGCCGTAAAGGACGACGCGATATTCGTCTCCGCCACAAAGGGCATTGAGAACGACACCTTGATGACTATCCATGAGGTGATGGAAGACGTTCTGCCGAAGGGCTTCCACCACCGGCTCGCGTTCCTTTCGGGTCCGAGCTTCGCCAAAGAGGTATGCCTGAGGATGCCGACGGCCGTCTCGGTCGCATCACGCGACCCGGCAGTCGCCAAGCGTGTGCAGGCCGCGTTCTCCACCGAATACTTCCGCGTATACACAAGCCCCGACGTGATAGGGGTCGAGCTCGGAGGCTCGCTCAAGAACGTCGTCGCGATAGCCGCGGGCTGTTCGGACGGGCTCGGGTTCGGGCACAACACACGCGCGGCGCTCATTACCCGGGGCCTGGCCGAGATAGCGCGCCTCGGCATGGCGATGGGCGCGAACCCGCTCACGTTCTCGGGGCTCTCAGGCATGGGCGACCTGATGCTGACCTGTACGGGCGAGCTTAGCCGCAACAGGACGGTCGGGTACAAGCTCGGCCAGGGTATCAAGCTTGCGGACATCCTGTCCGAGATGAAGATGGTCGCGGAAGGCGTAAAGACCTCCAAGGCAGCCTACGAGCTATCAAAGAAATACGACGTCCCGATGCCCATCACGGAGCAGGTGTATCTCCTGCTCTACGAGGACAAGGGACCGAAACAGGTCGTGCGCGACCTAATGACGCGCGACCTGAAAAGCGAGATAGGGTGAACCTCGACAACCTGAAAAAGCTCCTCGAAGAAGTACGCTCAGGCGCGGTAGAGCTGGACGCGGCAATCGAGTCCCTTCGGCACCTGCCGTACGAGGACATAGGTTTTGCCATGGTTGACCACCACAGGCACCTTCGTCAGGGCTCGCCCGAGGTAATATTCTGCGAAGGCAAGACCGTCGCGCAGGTCCGGGCAATCGCGGACAAGATGCTCCAGCATGGGTCGGACGTCCTGGCAACGAGGGCGGACCGCGAGGTCTACAAGTCGCTCAAGGGGCTCGACAGGCGGGCCAAGTACCACGAAGAGGCCAGGGCCGTTGTCATCGAACACAAGAAGAAGCCGCCCACGGAGGGCGTCGTGCTCGTCGTGTCGGCGGGGACGACAGACATCCCGGTAGCCGAGGAGGCAGCGGTAACCGCACGCGCGCTCGGCAGCACGGTCGAGACGATGTACGACGTGGGCGTATCCGGGATACACAGGCTCTTCGGCAAGAAAGAAGCCGTGTTCTCCGCACGCGTCATAGTCGTGGTCGCGGGCATGGACGGGGCGCTCCCGTCGGTGGTCGGGGGGCTGGTTGACAAGCCGGTAATCGCCGTGCCGACCTCGGTAGGATACGGTGCGTCGTTCGGCGGGGTGGCCGCGCTCCTAACGATGCTGAACTCGTGCGCTCCCGGCGTCGCCGTGATGAACATAGACAACGGGTTCGGCGCGGGCTGCATCGCGCACAAGATAAATATCCTTGGGGAGAAGGCGTGAAGACCGCCTATTTCGATTGTTTCAGCGGCATATCGGGCGACATGGTACTGGGCGCGCTAATCGACGCGGGCCTCGACTACAAGGCATGGTCGGCGGAGGCCGCAAAGCTCGGGCTGGACTTCAGCCTCAAAAGGTCGAAGGTCACGCGCGGCGGCCTGAAGGGCACCAAGCTTAGCGTAATCCCGGCAGACGGCCAGCCGCGGAGAAACCTGCCCGCAATCGAAAAACTCATCGACAAATCGAAGATAACCAAAACAGCGAAGGTAAATACCCTGAGGGTGTTCGCACGCCTGGCCCATGCCGAGGCGAGGGCACACGGCGTGTCCGTGGACAAGGTGCACTTCCACGAGGTGGGCGCGGTCGACTCCATCGTGGACATCGCCGGGGCCGCAATCGCGCTCGACATGATGGGAATAGAGAGGGTGCTGTCGTCCCCGCTCAACCTGGGCTCCGGTGTCGTAAGGTTTTCGCACGGCACGTTTCCGGTACCTGCCCCAGCGACCGCCGAGCTTATAAAAGGCTTCCCCGCTTATGCCTCGGATGTCCAGGCTGAGCTGACCACGCCGACGGGCGCTGCGATAGTCACCACCCTTGCGGACGGCTTCGGGCCGATGCCGCGGATGGAAGTGAAGTCCGTCGGGTACGGCGCGGGCGGGCGCGAGCTTAAGGACAGGCCGAACCTCCTTCGCGTCTTCATCGGCGAGGCATCGGCGCTATACGAAGAAGATTCGGCAAGCCTCATCGAGACGAACATCGACGACATGGACCCCCGCCTGTATGAGCACGTAATGGAAAGGCTCTTCGAGGCGGGCGCGCTCGACGTCTGGCTAACCCCGATAATAATGAAGAAGTCCCGTCCGGCGGTAACGCTTTCGGTGCTTGCCGAAGCCGCCGGATGCGGCAGGGCGATAGATTTAATAATGGACGAGACGACGACCTTTGGAGTGCGTGTCAGTCGGGTTGACAGGAAGAAGCTCGCACGAGAGTTTAAAGAGGTCAAGACCGGACACGGCAGGGTGCGTGTCAAGCTCGGCCTGAAGGGCAGGAAGGTTGTCAAGGCCGTGCCCGAGTACGAGGACGTGAAGGCGTTGGCCAGGAAGTCCGGGAAACCGCTGAGGGAAATAATCGACGAGGCGGAAAAAGCCCTCGGGCCGCATGACGAATGACATTGAAATCGGACGCCGATTAAGCTATACTTTTCAATACTTAACCAACCGGGGGGATTTTCTTATGAGTTTCAGGAATCTGGTCTGCATAATCGGTATTTCGGTATTTCTGTCGGCGGCGGGAGTAGCGCAGGCCGTCACAGCGGAGAAGGGCAACGTATGCGGCAAGGGCGGCGTCTGCTCCGTGGCCCCGAAGGCCGGCTCGTCAGACGACTATTACGACAAGGGGGTCGCGCTCGGCTCGCAGGGCAAGTTCAAGGAGTCCATACCGATGTTCAAGAAGGCTGCGGAGATAGACCCGAACAACGCCGAGGCATACAACGCGTGGGGCATATCCCTCGTGAACACGGGCAAGGTGGACGAGGCGCTCGACAAGTACAAGAAGGCCGCCTCCATCGACCCGAAGATGGTCAAGACCTATTACAACTGGGGCAATGCGCTGAACAGTGTGAAGCGCTACGACGAGGCGATAGCGAAGTACAAGAAAGCAACCGAGCTCGACCCGAAGTTCTCATACGCATTTAACGGCTGGGGGCTCGCGCTTGCAAGCCAGGGCCATTTCGACGAGGCTATAGCGAAGCTCAAAAAAGTCGTGGCGTTAGACCCATCGAACGCCGCCGACACGAACAAGATTATAGAGCGGCTCCAGGATATGAAGGCGATGCACGGGAAAAACCCGGTCACCCGCAAGAAAAAATAACTGCACGCGGATGCACTCGAGGCCGGGGGAAGGGGCGGTAGATGTCCTGTAAACCAACGCGGGCAACTATGTACACTGCGGTGCTGGCATCCCTTCTGCTGGCCTTCTCAGGGCGTGCTTTTGCCGGAGGGATAGAGTTCTCCGCGGTGATGGAGGCGGCGTCTGACGGGACGGTCACAAAGACTAAAGTGTACTTCGCAAAGGACAGGCAGAGGCTAGAGATGTCGGATGCCGGGACGGGCGAAAAGGTAGTGATGATTGTGAGGCCGGACAAAGGCGTAGCCTGGAGCCTGATGCCCTCCGAAATGCTTTACATGGAGATACATATAGACCCCCGCGATGTCAACCCGCTCATGCGCCAGAAGGACGTGGTCAAGACCGAGCGCATCGGGCCGGAGGACATAGACGGACGCCATACCATGAAGGAGAAGGTGACGACCAGGGAGGCGGACGGCACGACGAGCGCCGCTTACTATTGGCAGTCGCGGGACCTCGGCTGGCCGGTCCAGGCGGCGGCATTGGACGGGAGCTGGCGGTATACCTACCGTGACATAAAGCAGGGCAGGCAGGACCCGTCGCTGTTTGAGATACCCGCCGGCTACAAAAAGATGGACATGCCCGGTTCCGGGATGCCCGGCGGCGAAGTCGCTCCGCCCGATGAGCCCGAGTCACCGGACGACTTGGATACGCCGGACATGCCCGAGCCGCCTGAAGTCCCGGACAAGGACCCCGGCATGCCCCTGCCGTATTTTTAGATGGAGGTAGCTTTTTGAATTCCAGACGGATGGGTGTAATTGTTTTGTCACTGCTAATCGCCGCGTTTGTCTTCGCGGGTTGCGGCAGGAGCAGCCCGCCGGCCCCGGCCGGGGAGCTTGAGTTCACCGCGGTATTCGAGATGGACTCCGCCGGCTCCAAAGTGGTGAACAAGATAAACTTTACCAGGGACATGCAGAGGATAGAGGTCGTGAACTCCCGCATGGGGGCCAGCATCGTCCGGCTCGACAAGGGCGTGGTCTGGTACCTGATGCCGTCCATGGGCGTGTATGTACAGGTCCCGGTCCGGCCCGAGAACAAGAACCCGCTGACGTATCTGCCCGATACAGTGGAGAAATGGGAAAAGGTCGGAGAGGAGACGATAGACGGCCACCCGACCATCAAGGAAAAAATGGTAATCAAGAATAAGGGCAGCAACAGCAGCATGGCCTTCTACCGCTGGTTCGCGACAGATATCCGCTGGCCCATAAAGGCCGAGGACGAGAAGGGCGTGTGGACGCTGGCCTATAAGGAGATACACACCGGCAAGCAGGACCCGGCCCTCTTCGAGCTGCCCGCGGGCTACAGGAGGATGGGCAACAGGATGCCCAATTGACGTACACTGCGCCCCGGCGCGGCAAGGAGGCGAAGATGCGCACCCTGCGGCTTGCGATGGCGCAGATAAACTGCACCGTCGGAGACCTGGACGGAAACCTTAAGAAGATTACGGACTACATGGGCCGCGCCCGGGACGAAGGGGCGGACATAGTGGCGTTCCCCGAACTTGCGCTCACCGGCTATCCGCCCGAGGACCTGCTCTTGAAACCCGCCTTTATAGACGATAACCTGGCCGCGCTCTCGGAGGTTGTCTCGGCCTCGAAGGGCATATCCGCGGTGGTCGGCTATGTGGACAGGACCGACGACATATACAACGCCGCGGCCTTCATTTCGGACGGCAGGCTGGTAGGCTCATACCACAAGATGTACCTCCCAAACTACGGGGTCTTCGACGAGTACCGCTACTTCCAGGCGGGCTCCAAATACCCGGTATACGAACTCGGCGGCGTGAAGATAGGCGTCAATATCTGCGAGGACATCTGGTACCCGGACGGGCCCGCGATGGTGCAGGCGCTCGCGGGCGCCGAGGTTATCGTAAACATAAACGCCTCGCCGTACTACAAAGGCAAGTGGAAGTACAGGCGGCACATGCTGACTGCCCGCGCCTCGGACAACGTGGCGATAGTGGCCTACACCAACATGGTCGGCGGACAGGACGAGCTGGTCTTCGACGGGCACGGCATGGTATTCGGCGAGACGGGTAAGATGATAGCGCAGGGCCCGCAGTTCAGGGAGGCCCTGCTCGTTACCGACCTGGACGTCGAGGGCGTGTTCCATGCCCGGTTGCACGACCCCAGGAGCCGCCGCGAGAGGCTTGCATACCAGGAAGACGGGCCCGCAATCGTAAGGCATGTTATCTCAGAGACTCCGTTCCCGTGCAGGGCGACACGGGCCGAGCCGCCTGTGGCCGAGCCGTTTGAGCCGATGGAAGAGGTCTTCCAGGCCCTTGTCCTCGGCACGCGCGACTATGTAACCAAGAACGGTTTCAGCAAGGTACTGGTCTCGCTCTCGGGCGGCATTGACTCCTCCCTCGTGGCAGCGGTCGCGGTAGAGGCCCTGGGTAGCGAGAACGTCATGGGCACGTTCTTCCCGTTCAAGTACACGACCAGCGAAAGCGTTGACGACGCGCACGCCCTTGCAGGGAACCTCGGCGTGAAGGTCATAGAGATACCGATCGGCAAGGCATACGACAGCTTTATCGAGATGCTGAAGCCCGCCTTCGAGGGGACTATGCCCGGCGTCGCCGAGGAGAACCTCCAGGCGCGGATACGCGGGAACCTCCTGATGTCCATATCGAACAAGTTCGGCTGGCTCGTGCTGACGACAGGCAACAAAAGCGAGATGTCCACGGGCTATGCGACCCTCTACGGAGACATGGCGGGCGGGTTCGCGGTCATCAAGGACGTGCCGAAGACGATGGTCTTCGAACTGTCGCGCCACATCAACGCCCGCGCCGGCAGGGAGTCGATACCCGCGCGCGTGCTCGAAAAGGAGCCGTCCGCCGAACTCGCGCCGGGCCAGAAGGACTCGGACTCCCTGCCTCCGTACGAGGTTCTCGACCCGATACTGCGCGCATACGTCGAGGAGGACAGAAGCCTCGACGAGATGGTGCACATGGGGCTCGACCCAGACGCCGTCCGTAAGGTTATAGCGCTCGTGGACAAGAGCGAGTACAAGCGCCGGCAGGCCCCGCCGGGCATAAAGATAACGCCGCGCGCGCTCGGCAAGGACAGGCGTGTGCCCATCACCAACCGCTACAAGAGCGTGTAATGCCCCCAGGCCCCCTGTACATCGTCGCCACCCCCATCGGCAACCTGGAGGATATAACGCTCCGGGCGCTCAGGGTGTTGAAAGAGGTCTCCCTCATAGCCGCGGAAGACACCCGGCACACCCAGAAGCTCCTCACGCACTTCGGTATACACAAACCGCTCACCAGCTACCACGACCACAACAAGGAAGACAAGGCGGAGCTGATTATCGCCCGGCTCAAGGAGGGTGAAGGCGTCGCACTGGTCACGGACGCGGGCACGCCGGGCATATCGGACCCCGGCTACTACCTGGTCAACCGCGCTATTGAGGAAGGGGTAGCGGTAGTCCCGATACCCGGCCCGACAGCAGCGATGGCGGCTGTATCCGTGTCAGGCCTGCCCACCGACTCGTTCGTGTTCGAGGGATTTCTGCCTTCGAGGCGCTCCCAGAGGACGGGCAAGCTCGAAGCGCTCAAGGACGAGCCCCGCACTATAATACTCTACGAGGCGCCGCACCGCATACTCGCATGCCTGAGGGACATACTGGAAGCTTTCGGCGACAGACGGGCGGTGCTTGCCCGTGAGCTGACAAAAATCCACGAGGAAGTCCTGCGCGGCAAAATTAGTGATATAATTAATACTGTCGAACCCCGCGACATAAAGGGCGAGGTCACGCTGATAATCGAGGGTATGCGGGAAAGGCCGCCCGAGGCATTCGTGCTGTCCATCCCCGACCACGTCGAGAAGCTCGTGCGCGAGGAAGGCATATCCAAGAAAGAAGCGATAGCCAAAGTTGCTAAACTCCGGGGCGTGCCGAAAAAGCAGGTCTACAAGGAAACCCTAAACGAGTAAAACCGTTACTTTCTTTTCGGGAGAAAAGAAAGTAACACAAAGAAAAGCCATAATTTAAATTACCGGCTTTCTTTTGGTTCTTTTCTTTCACCTGAAAGAAAAGGACGGTCTACCAGGAGGTCTAAATGTTTAAACGGTTATCGCCTATTGTTGTTGTCTTTTGTTTGCTCTTCAGCGTGCCCGCGTTCGCCGAGGGCTTCAAGGACGTAAAGGAGTACAAACTCGACAACGGCCTGAAGGTGCTGCTGCTGGAGGAGCACAAGGCCCCGGTCGCCGTCTTCCAGATATGGTACAAGGTTGGCTCGATGTACGAGCCCTACGACAGGGCCGGGATATCGCACATGTTGGAGCACATGATGTTCAGGGGCACGAAGAAGCACGGCCCCAAGACGTTCTCCAAGCTTGTCCAGCGCTACGGCGGGAGCGACAACGCGTTCACGAGCCAGGACTATACCGCATATTTCCAGACCTTCGCCTCGGACCGGATATGGCTGTCGCTCGACCTCGAGTCCGACAGGATGACGAACCTGCTGCTCGACAACAAGGACTTCCTCGCCGAACGCGACGTGGTAGCCGAGGAGCGTAGGATGCGCACGGACAGCGACCCGGAGTCGGCTCTCGCCGAGGAGACGCAGGCCGCGGCGTTCGACGTCCACCCCTACCACTGGCCGATAATCGGATGGATGGAGACTATAAAGAACTTCACGGACGATGCGCTCCGCGAACACTACAGGAAGTTCTACGTCCCTAACAACGCGACCATCGTGATAGTCGGCGACATAGACTCAGAGAAAATGATAAAGCAGATAAAGGACTATTTCGGAGGGATACCAAAAGGGCCGGAGCCGCCGCAGGTGAAGCTGACGGAACCTGAGCAGCACGGGGAGCGCAGGGTCTACCTGAAGAAGGAGGCCCAACTCCCGACGATATACATCGCCTACCACACCCCGGACCAGGACAGCCCGGATACCTACGCGCTCGACATACTCGAGACGGTGCTATCAGGCGGCAGGAGTTCGCGGCTGTACAAGGACCTGGTCTACGAAAAGCAGATCGCCCAGTACGCGGGCGCGGGTTACAGCAACGTCTCGAAGGACCCCGAGCTAATCACGTTCTATGCGGGCGTGATGCCTGGCAAGACGTCGGATGAAGTGGAGAAGGCGTTGTACGACGAGATGGACAGGCTGAAGGCCGAGCCCGTTACGGAACGCGAACTGAAAAAAGCGAAGAACCAGATAGAGGCCTCGTTCATCATGGGGCAGGACTCGAACTTCAACCGTGCGATGATGCTCGGCCGGTACGAGTCGGTCTCGTCGTGGAGGCTGCTCGAAAAGTACATCGACGGCATCAGGGCGGTCACGCCCGAGGACGTGATGAGGGTCGCCAAGCAGTACCTGGTCCCGGACGGCCGCACGGTCGGCGTACTCGTGCCGCTTCCCATACAGCCCGGCAAGGAGATGGGCGGTGCGCCCGGCATGGGCGGCATGGGGGTGCACTAGGTAGAAACCCCACACCCCTGTGTCGAGCTCAGGCTCACCGACTCCCATTTCGTCTTTCCCGCGAAAGCGGGAATCCAAGGAATTGATAAATTCCTGGGCCCCGTGTCAAGCACGGGGTGACAACCGTTAGGTGTCGAAGCATCTTATGATGCAGTATTTGTTGCCGTGTCAGCCACTTATTTAACAAACGGAGCCGCACATGAAAAAGTTTCTGCCCGTCCTTATAGCAATAATACTGCTCGCTTCAGGCTGCGCATCCATCAAGTCCGCGGAAGGGACTCCGGGCCCTGATATGAAGCTGGCCAGGCAGCCTGTCGGAGAGCGGTACGTGCTCGACGACGGGATGGTACTGCTCGTCAAGACGAACCACGCGATACCGGTCGTCATGGTCAACATGATTATCAAGGCCGGCGGCGTCATGGAGCCGCCTGAGAAGGCGGGGCTCGCGAGCTTCACTGCGGGGCTATTGACCAAAGGCGCGGCGGGTATGAAGGCGACCGACATCAGCGAGGGGATAGACTACATAGGCGGCTCGCTTAGCACGGGCGGCGGTGACGACTACGCTTCGGCCGGGCTTACCGTATTGAAGAAGGACGCGGATACGGGCTTCGACATGCTCGCGAAGGTGCTGATGAAACCTGACTTCGCCCCGGAGGAGATAGAGCGTATGCGTAAGGCCGTGAAGGCCGGTATCATAAGGTCCCAGCAGGAGCCGGATGACGTGGCGTCCAAGGCATTCGACAAGGCCGTCTTCGGGGAGAGGCACCCGTACGGCATACCGACCGAGGGTACGATAGATACCGTAGACAAGATAACACGCGAGGACATAGTCGCGTTCCACGAGAAGTATTACGCGCCCAACAACTGCATCATGGCCGTCGTGGGCGACATCACCGCGGACGAGGCCAAGGCGCTGGTCAACAGGTACCTGGCGGGCTGGAAGCAGAAGGACATACCGGCCCCGGTCTTCCCGGCTACGCCAGCGCCCAAGGGCGTCGAGACGATAAAGATTAACCGCGACATCACCCAGGCGAACGTCCTGATGGGACACCTGGGCGTGAAGCGCGAGGACCCCGACTACTACAAGCTCCAGGTTATGAACTACATACTGGGCGGGGGCGGTTTCGTTTCCCGGATTCTCGACAAGATAAGGGACGACATGGGGCTCGCATACAGCGCGTACAGCTACTTCCACCCAGGCAAGTACGACGGCAGCTTCCAGGCGGGACTGGAGACGAAGAACGCGTCCGCGAAGCTCGCGATAGACGAGACGCTGAAGGTCATAGAGAAGATGCGTGAGGAGCCGGTAACCGACAAGGAGCTCCAGGACGCGAAGGACTACATCACCGGCAGCTTCCCGATGAAGACGGACACGAACGCAAAGATTGCGGGGCTCCTCACCCAGGTCGAGTACTACAACCTGGGGCTCGACTACTTCGACATGTACGAGCGCGAGATTACGAAGGTCACGAAGGAGGACATCCAGCAGGTCGCGCGGAAGTACCTCCATCCGGACAATTTATACATCGTCGTCGTGGGGAATCTAAAAGAGGTCCAGTGACATCCCCCCCGCCTTTGTTCCTCCCCCGCCAGTGGGGAGGAGAAGTGGATGGGACACATGGGAGGTGGGGATGGAGTAGGGATATAAAAAAAGGCCGCCCGTGAGGGCGGCCTTAGGTTCATGCGGAGAACATGTAGCCCTCTGCCACTTAATACTTTTGTGTGATTTCATTTTTCGTTCACAAACTCATTGTAATCGGTGCTTGTACCTGGATATGAAAGTTTGGTATTAACCATGAACAATTGATTATTGAGGTAAGAAGACAATTTCTGGGCTTCGATTATGAACTTTGCATCATCGTTGTTACATCCTTCAAGTGTAGCAATGCCTGTTTCAAGTGTACTTGCGGTTTTTCCTTTGACTACATCGATCTCGCTTGTCCTGTTGTCCATGTCGGCCACTTCTACCTGAAGCAATGGGATGGTAGTTGCTTCCGCCGACTTGTCTTTCCCGCCCTGCACTCCACTTTCACCGCCAGTAGCGGCCGCTTGTTTGTCCTTGCCTGATAGCGGGACACCATATATGGAGGCCGCAGTCTTAACCACCTGTGCCGCCATATGCGCCATGACGTTGAGAACTACGGTTGGGTCGTTGGACACCTTTTTCACCCTGAAGTCCAGTAGGTCTTCGGATATTATCGTGAACTCGCATTTTCCGAATAGACTGAAAGCCTTCGAATAATTAAAGTCTTCTTTCCAATCGCCTGTCAGCAAATCGTTGTAGTTGTCGAGCTTGTACGGCGGGTGCACGGGGTAGGGTTGCACGCCTTGATTTGAGCGGTCGGACGAATCCTTGATAATAACTGGGAGGTTCGGGTCAGCCCCGCTTACCACAGACGTGTGCTCGGCTATATCCGTCTGTTTTGAAAGGTCTTGCTGCAGCTTGCATAGAAGTTCGCTAAAGGCATCATCAACTTCGATTATGGTTGCATTCTTAACATCTACTTCTAAGGGTTTAAGGGTTTGGTATATTTTTTCCCATGAGTATCTTTCCGCTATCTGGGAGCGGAGTGAATCCTCCGCTTTTGTAGAGTTATCTTGAGAAAAAGTTTGAACTTCAACTTTTTTATCAAGTTGTTTCTCTATACCGTCAAAACTGCGTATAATCGTGTCCATTTCCAAATTACTATCTAGCTGCGTTTCTTTTTTAATTTTATCAAATACGGTGAAAACTGGCTCAATCTCGTCATCTAACCTGTTTGGGTTCTTTTTGTCTAAGGAATCATAATTAATTAACTTCATCATGCAATTTCTAAACGACGCTTTCTTGCTATCTATAAAATTGTTTACGTCTTTATTTCTGGTCTCGACCGTCGTATTGACGTATTCCTGGATGTATTGTTTTCTGTAATCACCAAGAACCTTGAGTACTATGGGCCAACGGTCCCCTTTCGATTTCTCTGGCACTGGTGTTGCTGCGCTTGCCTTTTCAACATCTTTCCAGAAGGAGTTCTTTTTAGTTTTCACTTGTTCGTTTAACCACATCTCACGAGGGTAAAACGCTTCATACATATTTTCAAATGGTGAAGCGGCCGCCTTGCGTTGTATATCCTCCACATAACTGGTGAGAATAACATAAGGTATCTCCGCCATGGCTGATACCGACTTTTTCAACGACTTCACACCGTCTTCCAAGTCGCGTTCTCTTTTCTCTATAAGCCCGATCATTATTACTTTTTTCAGCTTAATATAGTCGGGCCTGTACATCTGGTCCATGCAGGGAAATTCAACATTTTCGCAGTGTGCATCTAAGGAAACCGCTACGCCAATACCTTCACTATTATCTACCATAGGGAATGCCGCGTCCTGAGCCTTCTCCTTGTTATCGGCATCAATTACATGCTGCGCTGTTTTCTGCGCGAGTTCTAGTATTCTCCTGTTGGTTTCCCGCCTCTCGTTTAGTATTCTTTTTATACTTTGACGGATGCCTTTTTTAGCCTCGTCTACCTTTTTCCAGACGGCATTTCTCGTATTACTGTCGGCTATAACTCCCTCATCGAGTATATGGTTGCTATCCAACTTTTTGATGAACTCGCTTTCTTTATCGCGAAGAAGTTTCTCGACTTGGGCCTCATCCTTTTGTGAATCCACCGTTGCATTCAAGAAGTTCTTCACATACGGATATCTCAGCTTATCACCATCGGACGGCTTATAGATGTCCACCTTAACGGCCATGCGGGCGCATGCAGACGATGTGACTAATATAATCAGCAGTAAAATGGATAAGGCGCTCTTTTTCATTAGTTGTATTCCCCTTTGTCATTTTACATCAGGATTTAATATACTCACTATTTTATGGAAGCCGGTTATTATTTCTTTCTTTTGGTCGGCCGTGAGAGCGGCCTTAGTCTTATCCAAGATTTCTTTGTTAAGTTTCTTGGCCTCATTCACCTGTACATAATTTTCGTACATCGTCCTGTTGAACTGTCGGTTCTTGATCAAATAATCTTTTTTCTCGGAAGCTCCGAGTATGCTCAACAGTGCCGCTTCCTGTCCCTCGGCGGCAGCCAGGCCCTGCAGCTGGCTGAATATCTGGTTGGGGTTGCTGGAAAGAACAAAGACAAGTTTCTGGTCTTTCAAAACTTTACCGGTCGCAGGGTTTATAATAGCAACTGGTTTAGATTCAACCGGAGATTTATTGTTTCCATTTGAGGTTGAACTTGTATTATCGTTCCTGTTGTTATTGTTTTCTCCATTATCCAAAAGGCTGTCACCTTCACCCATAAGCTTGTCCACTATCTCGGCGGACGCGGTCCCGGATTGAAAATCAGAGCGGGTGAAGAATGTATAACCATCGAGCGATATCCTGTAGTAGTTGACATTGTCCCCGTCATCACACGCAGCATAATACCTTTGATGGAACGTGGAACACCCCTGACTTAACAGGGCTATGGTCAAAATAGCCAAAATTAATTTCATTTTCAACACTGGCGGATTCAAGTTTCAAGTGCAACAGGTTAGATGTTCACAGAGTACCTGATTCGGTGTTCTAAAGCCAAGTATTTTTCTTGGTCGGTTGTTCAGTCGTTCCATTACGAAGTCGATTTCTTCG
>Ga0334722_10000736_pt1 | contig 45641 bp, 35 predicted proteins | sample C3_bottom_MG_FD_207210 | JGI IMG/M metagenome (GOLD analysis project Ga0334722, IMG submission 207210) | Sediment microbial communities from Yellowstone Lake, YNP, Wyoming, USA - C3_bottom | ecosystem: Environmental > Aquatic > Freshwater > Lake > Sediment | place: USA: Wyoming | collected...
GGGTGCTGGGCTACGAGAAGGCTGAAGTCTCTTCGCCCAGCAACCCCACTATTGGAAAGGACGATCAGAATTTAAAATCAAGCTTGACAGTGGTCGCCTCATAGAAGGGCGGGTCACACCCGCCGCTCCGGATTGGGGGGGGTGTTGTTAAATGGCGGGTGTAACCCGCCCTACTCGACTACTCGAATGTAACCGGGTCGATTGCGTCAATATCAAATCATATTTGCTGATGAAATATGCCGAACTATCGCCGAGCTAACATTGAAGGCGGAACGTATTTCTTTACTGTCATCACGTTACGCCGACAACCCTTTCTGGTCGCGCCAGAGGTTCGAGCCGCATTGCGCGAGGCCATTCATACGGTGCGTTTGACCTTGCCATTTACCATGAACACCAGATCCGTGACGAGCAGGATTTTGCCTGCCATGCGGATTACACCCACTGGAATCCAGTTAAACATGGCCACGTAAAATATGTGACGGATTGGCCGTATTCAAGTTTCCATCGCTACGTTTGGGAAGGTATTTATCCGAGCGATTGGGCAACCGGCAATAATGGCAAAGCCGGAGGATTTGGCGAGTATAATTGAATGGCGGGTGGAACCCGCCCTACCCGACTGGGAGATACAGTGCGAAGGAATGGAACAAAAATACGCCACCTATTGGCAGCAGTATTAAGCGGGTGTTTTCTGGCCGCCTGTGTCCCGATTTTTTTCGGAGTTGAAGGAAACGGCGCTCGAAACGGCGCGGAAATCCGGTTACCCCCTGAAACCGTGCTTGGCCGTTTGGTTGATTTGGCCCCGCGGGGAAGTGTGGTGGTATTGACCGGGATTGAACGGTTGGGCGGAGAGTCCGATGGTCTTGCCGTCCACGTCCAGGCGAATCTGGAACCGAAACTGCTGGAGGCCGCCAATGAACGGGGATTGAAGGTTGTCGATCGCGACCGGTTGGCGTTGGTCCTTGCGGAATGGAAACTGAACAAAATCGGACTCACCGGAAAGGATGTCGGTGCGGCGGAACTCCTGGGGGCAAGATACGCCATCACCGGCGATATCACCATCGAGAAAGATGAGGTTCATATCCGGCTGAAGATGTTGGACTATACCACCGGAGAGATTATCGGGCACAATGAGGCCTGGCAGCCGATGGCACTCTACAGTAATTGTTTTGATGACGCCGCGGCGTTCGCGAAACTCCGCAAGGGCCAGGGCGATGGCTCGAAATCGCTGATCAAGCTTGAGACCGATGGCGAGGAGTTTAAGATCGGCGGGACGATCAACCTGAGCTTTTCCGTCGACGGCCCGGGTTATGTGACGATTGTCGATGTCAATCCCAGCGGAGAGAAGATGGTTCTCTTTCCCAACGCCTATCAGGAGAATAACTATTGTGTGCCCGGCACACGCTATACGGTGCCACCGGACAATGGCGCCTTTGATCTTGAGGTCAAGGGGCCGCCGGGAAATGACCGGATCATGGCAATCCTCTCAGATCAGCCCGATTTGCCGATGAGAATTGCGAAGATGACCACGGGGGACTTTACTACGAAGGTTGTCACTATAAGCCGCGCCCGGGCGGTGGTACCGGTACGGATTGTGCGCTGATTGACTTGTCTTGGTGATCTTCGGTTTTGGTCAGTTTCTCGATACGGCCAATATTTGTAGAGCGGGTAGCGGGTAGGGCGGGTCCCACCCGCCATTTAACAGCATTTCCAAAATCCGGAGCGGCGGGTGGGACCCGCCCTACCCGCCTGCCCGCCTAGTTTTCAACACGAGAAGTGCACCATCACATAATCTCGCCAGCCCAAAGGCGACGGGCGAATTCCCTGGTCGGCAGGATCTCGATCCGGTCATCCGTGATTCTGGGCTTGTCTTCCAGACAAACAACGATCCTCCTCTTGATTCCGGGATGGTCATCAATGATGGTGCGCATCGCCTTCAGGTGGCTGGCAGTAACTTTGCGGCTGGCCTTGGCCTCAATGGCGATCTCCATGTCGTTGATAATAAAATCCACTTCAATACCGCTGGCCAGCCGCCAGTAGCTCAATTCAGCGAAAGTTCCACCGTACTGGGCAAAGGCCGAGAGCTCATGAAAGCACCAGTTTTCGAAGGCCTTGCCATAGAGTTCCGAGCCCGCTTCGATCTTGCCGCGCCGGGCCAGGAAGTTTACCACCCCCACATCGGTGAAATAGAATTTCGGCGCCTGGATAACCCGCCGTTTGGGGCGTTTGCGATATGAGGGCAACCACTTGCCCAATAGGGTGTCCTCGAGAATCTGAAAGTATTCCTTGATGGTCAGACTGGAGACTCCGCACTCTCTGGCAATGGTGGAAAAATTGACCAATTCAGTGTCGGAGAGGGCGGCAATATTTAAGAAGTCGGAGAAGACCGGCAGGTTGCGGACCAGGCCCTCGGCGGCAATCTCTTCCTTCAAATAATTGGCCACATAACCATTCAACCGCGGCGTCGGCCGGGGCGAGTCATAAATCGGTGGCAGGTAGCCATGATTCAGCATATGGTCGAGCTGCCACCCGTCCCCAAGTTCCGCCGACACCAGCCCGGAAAGCTCGTAGCGCGTCGCCCGGCCACCCAGGAGATTGGCGTGCCCCCGACGCACCTTCCGGGCACTGGAACCACACAGGGCGAAACGAATACCCCGATTTTCGTGGAGCCAGTGGACCTCATCGAGCAAGGCCGGAACCTTCTGCACCTCATCGATGACGATGAACGGTGAGCCGCCGGTTGCCGCTATCTCCTGCCGGAGAAATTCAGGATTTTGGAGATATCGCCGATACTCTTCCGCCTTCAGGAGGTCCAGCCAGACCGCATCCGGATAGGTTGCCCGCAGCAAGGTGGTTTTCCCGGTCTGGCGTGGCCCCCAGAGGAAAAATGTTTCATCCCCTGCTATGGGTAGTTGCAATCGCCGCTTGAGCATTGTCATTCCCCTGTTTATCACTTTTCCAGCCCACAAAACACCAACAGAAAATCACTTTATCATGATAATTTTAAGTGTAAAGCCATTTGGTCATAACATTCCCAGGCAATCCGGAAAAAAGATTTGACACCCAACCCCCCATCCGCTATATATTTCCCCTTTCATTTACCGCGAAAGGGCAACTAACGCCCAGATTGATAAGGACAGGAGAACAGATGATTACGGTTGAAGTCAGAGGCGACGTGGAACAGGCTTTGCGCTTTCTCAAGAAGAAGCTACAGTTGGACGGCATGAAGAAAGAACTCAAGCGCCGTGAATACTACGAGAAGCCCAGCGACAAGCGCCGCCGGAAATCTACCGAGTCCAAGCGGAAACTGCGCAAGCTGATGCACCGCATGACCCGCGGTTGATCGGCCCAGCGCCGATTCGCCCCGTGCCCAAACCGGTTCAACCCGGGACCACAGTCCAGCCCACCCGGCCGAAGCGTGCGGCCACCGCTCATCCCTTCGACCGGGAGCTGGAGCTCTACCTGCATTATCTGGCCGCCGAACGTCGGCTGGCCAAAAACACCCTCAGTTCCTACCAGGCCGATCTGGCCGCCCTTTTCATCTACCTGTACACCAAACACCTCAAGACGCTGGGCGCCATTCGCACCGAACACCTGCGCGGTTGGCTGACCCAATGCCACCAGCAAGGCATCTCCAGCCGCAGCAACGCCCGCCGGGTTTCGGCCCTGCGCGGCTTTTTCAAATTTCTGCTCCGCGAGGGGTTGCTCACCACCAACCCGGTCGACAATATCGATCTACCCAAACCGGGCCGCCCCCTGCCCAAGCTCTTGAGCGAGGCGGAAGTGGGGCAACTGCTGGCCGCCCCGGAAGGCAGCGCGCCCCTGGCCCTGCGCAACCATGCCATGCTCCACCTGCTCTATGCCTCTGGCCTGCGGGTCTCCGAACTGGTCAACCTGCCGCTGGCGGCGGTCAACCTGACCGGCGGCCATCTGCGCATCTTCGGCAAGGGCTCCAAAGAACGTCTGGTGCCCTTCGGCGAGCAGGCCCGGGAAAAACTTGAGGTCTACCTGCGCCAGGGTCGCCCCCCGCTGCTGAACAAGCGGCGCAGCGTGGCACTCTTCGTCACCGGCCGGGGCCAGGCCATGACCCGGCTGCGTTTCTGGCAGATTATCCAGGAGACCGTCTTCACCGCCGGGATAAACAAGCACGTCAGCCCCCACACCCTGCGCCACTCCTTCGCCACCCATCTGCTGGCCCACGGCGCCGATCTCAGGGCCGTGCAGATGATGCTGGGCCACGCCGACATCACCACCACCCAGATTTACACCCATGTGGATGGCGAGCGACTGAAGAAGATCCACCGCAAGTTTCATCCCCGGGGGTAAGGTGGTGCCATGGTTGGTTTTCATCGACCGAAATGGTAGAGTCGAATTCCCGGGGCTGCCCTGCATGACTGAAGCCACAACTCAACCGGGGAGTTGTCCTACCGGACGCCAGCAGTGGGAGCGACCGCCTGGTCGCGAATTCTTAATCCGTGGTTGGCGCAGGAATCGGCGGATTTTGCGGTTTTGGCATTCGCGGTCAGGCGACCGCTCCCACTAAAACCCGGCCAAGGCAGACCATGGAAATCATCACCACCCACTTAAACGCCGACTTTGACGGCCTGGCCTCGATGCTGGCCGCCCGCCGCCTTTACCCCGGCGCCAAGCTGGTCTTCTCCGGTTCCCAAGAGCGCAACCTCCGCCGCTATCTGGCCACCTCGCCCTACGCCTACGACTTCACCCGCCAGAAGGATATCGATCTCACCGCTGTCACCCGCTTGATTCTGGTGGACACCCGCCAAGCCGGGCGGATCGGCAACTTCAGCAAATGCCTGGCCAACCCCGGACTCTCCATCCACATCTTCGACCACCACCCGGAACTGCCCGACGACCTCAAGGGTGATTATGAAGAGATCCGGTCGGTGGGCTCCACCGCCACCATCTTCACCCAGATCTTCCGCGAGCGCAGTCTGGCGGTGGGCCGTGACGAGGCCACCCTGCTGGCCATGGCCATGTACGAAGACACTGGCTCCTTCACCTTCGGCACCACCACCCCGGATGATCTTACGGCCATGGCCTGGCTGCTGGAGCAAGGCGCCGACCTGCCCACCATCGCCCAGTTCGTCTCCCAGGAGCTGACCTCCAATCAGGTGACCCTGTTGCACGAGCTGATGAAGTCGGCCACCACTTACAACATTCAGGGCCTAGACATTGTCGTCGCCAAGCTCCGGTTGCCCGAATACGTGGATGAGTTCGCCCTGATCGTCCGCCGCTTCATGGCCATGGAAAACCTGGACTGCCTCTTCGCCCTGGCCAACATGGGTGAGCGGGTCTATCTCATTGCCCGCAGCCGCATCCCCGAGGTCAACGTCGGCGAGATCTGCATCGAGTTCGGCGGCGGCGGCCACGCCTCAGCCGCCTCGGCCACCGTCAGCGAGATGACTCTGGGCGAGGCCGAGGAAAAACTACTGCTGCTCTTCCATAAGCACGTACAGCCGGTGGCCATCGCCGCCCGGATCATGTCGGCCCCGGTAATTTCCGTCCCTCCGGAGGTGTCACTCAAAGAAGCGAACCAGATCATCGACCGCTACAACGTCACGGTCTTGCCGGTGGTTACGGCCGACCGGGCGGTGGGGTTGATCTCCCGGCGGGTGGCGGGCAAGGCCATCTACCACGGCCTAGGTGAGCAGCCGGTCAGCGACTACATGACCAGCGAATTCGCCACCCTGCCACCCACCGCCACCCTGGCCGACATCCAGGAACTGATCATCGGCCACCGCCAGCGCTTCATTCCCATTGTCGACCAGGAGGCGATCATCGGCGTCATCACCCGCACCGATCTCCTGAACCTGCTGATCAACGACCCGGCCCACCTGCCCAAAGAGACCGTGGATGCCCCGGATCAGACGGCCAGCGCCCGCCAGCGCAACCTGAACTCCCTGATGATTGAAACCCTCTCCCGGGAGATTATCCTCCTGCTGCGGACCATCGGCGAGGTGGCTGCCGCTGCGGATACCCAGGCGTACGCGGTGGGCGGCTTTGTCCGCGACCTGCTGCTGCGCAAGGGCAACCTGGACCTGGACGTGGTCATCGAGGGCGACGGCATCGTTTTCGCCCAGCACCTGGCCGCCCAGCTCCACGGCCAGGTGCGCACCCATGAAAAGTTCGGCACCGCCGTGGTGATCCTGCCCGACGGCTTCAAGATCGACATCGCCACCGCCCGCCTGGAGTACTACGAATACCCGGCCGCCATGCCCACCGTCGAGCTCTCCTCGCTCAAACTCGACCTCTACCGGCGCGACTTCACCATCAACGCCATGGCCCTGCACCTGGCCCCGGAATCATTCGGCATCCTGGTGGATTTTTTCAACTGCCAGAACGACCTCAAGGACCGCAAGGTCCGCATCCTCCATAACTTAAGTTTTGTCGAAGACCCCACCCGGATCTTCCGGGCCATCCGCTTCGAACAGCGCATGGGCTTCCAGCTAGCCCGCCACACCGAGCGGCTGCTGCGCACCGCCCTGCGCATGCACATCTTCGACAATCTGCCTGGGGCAAAATCGACCCGGTTGGGCTTTCGCCTCTTCGGCGAACTGCAACTGATCCTGGCCGAGGCCGCCCCCCTGCCGGCCATCCGCCGCATGGCCCAATTCGACCTGCTAAAATTTCTCCATCCGGCCCTGCTGCTCGACCCGACCCTGGAAGAGACCATCGAATCCACCCAGCAGGCGCTGACCTGGTATCGGCTGCTCTACCAGGAAGGGCGCTGCCGACAGTGGCTCGTCTTCCTGCTGGCCCTGACCAGTCGCCTCACCATGCGGCAGATACCGGTCTTCTGCCGCCGCCTGGACATCCCGGAACGCATGACCCAGACGCTGCTCAGGGAAAAGGGGTATCTCAGCGTGCTCCAGAAAGGGCTCAAAAGGTCCCGCGCCTATAAACCCAGCGAGGTCCACCGCTTCCTGCAGCCACTGGGGCTGGAAACCCTGCTGGCCTTGATGGGTATGGTGCGCCAGCCGGAAGGCAAGAAGGCCATCTCCCACTACCTTGCCTACCAGCGGCATGTCAAAACCCTGCTCCAGGGCCGCGACCTGCAAAAATTGGGCTACCCGGAGGGCCCGGATTACCGGCTCATCCTTGACCGGCTGCTCCAGGCCAAGCTGGACAACGAGGTTGACAGCCGGGAAGATGAGATTACCTTTGTCACCACGCATTTTCTCCCAGGTCAATCCTCGAATGGAGACCGGCTCCCGGGCCGCTAAATAAGCATGAGCAACAATCTCATCCAGCAGATCGCCATCCTTGCCCCACCCTTTCTGCTGGCCCTGACCTTTCACGAATTCTGCCACGGCTATGTGGCCTGGAAATTGGGTGACCCCACCGCCCAGGAGCAGGGGCGGCTGACCATGAACCCCCTGAAACATCTGGACCCGCTGGGGGTGCTGGCCTTCATCATCATGAAGATCGGCTGGGCCAAGCCGATCCCGGTCAACCCCGGCTATTTCAAGAACCCCCTTCGCGACATGATGTGGGTAGGCCTGGCCGGTCCCGGCGCCAATTTTCTCCTGGCGGTGGTCAGTGCCGTGGCGGTCAAGGGGCTAATGGCGGCGGGTGGCATCATCCCGGGATACGTCCTCTGGCCAGTGCTGAATATGGCGGCGGCCGGGGTGTGGATCAACCTGATGCTGGGTTTTTTCAACCTGATTCCCATCCCGCCCCTGGACGGCAGCCGGATCCTGAGCGGCTTCCTGCCGGCCGAGGGGGTGTTGTTCATGCGGAAAATTGAGCCCTTCGGTTTCATCATCCTGCTCCTGCTTTTCTACCTGGGGGTCATCTCCAAGCTCATGCTGCCAATGCTCAACTTCGCCCACAGCCTGCTGGCCAGTTGAAGGCAAACGCGGTCAAGAGGGCTGATCTTCTCCAGGAACCGGCAACCCTTATCCCAGAGCACAGAGGAAGCACCCATGGCCAAGACTGTCCCCGCCGCCGACAACACCATTACCTTCACTTGCCCCCACTGCCAGCTCCGCACCAAACTTGCCCTGGAGAAGGTCGGGCACACCTATCAATGCCGGGTTAAGTGTCCCTGCGGCAATGTCTTCGCCGCCGAAATCGAATTCCGCGAACGCCGCCGCCGGCTCCTCGACCGGCCCGGTTCATATGAGCCGATCCTGCCGACGCAGGAGGGCGCCGGAGCCGCCGCACCGAGCCCGTGCCGGATAATCGACCTCTCCCTCACCGGCCTGGCCTTCCTAAAAAGTGATGCCAGGCAAATCAGCTTGGGCCAGATGGTTCGCGTCCGCTTCCGGCTGGACGACGATGAGGCGACGGAAATTATTCAGGAATGTGAAGTGATACACGTCAAGGAGAACTTCGTGGGCTGTTCAATAAGCGATGCTTGTCCGGCTCTGGAGTATTATCTTCTGGGCTGAAAGGGCCGGAATGAAGGCTGAAGGCTGACGGAATGGCCCTATATCAATACTTTAGCCTTCGTTCTTCAGCCCTCAGCCTTCATTGCCCGAGCGATGACCCTGGCCAGTTCGTCGATCCGGAATGGCTTGGCCACCACCTCGGCGAAACCGTGCTCCCGGAAGTTCGCCACCACCGGGTCGTTGCAATAGCCGCTGGAAACCACCGCCCGAATCTGCGGATCAATGGCCCGAAGTTTCTCCACCGCCTCCCGCCCGCCCATGCCGCCGGAAATGGTCAGGTCCACCAGGAAGAGATCGATGTGGCGCCCCTCCCGGCAACATTGGCCATGGATATCGAGCACCTCCCGGCCATCGACAGCCAGCAGGACTTCATAGCCCAGATGTTCCAGCATCTCCTGGGCAACCTCGCGGACCATCTCCTCATCATCAAGGACCAGAATCAGGCCATTGCCGGCTACCGCCCGCCGCCGCGACACCGGCTCGCCGGGTGATTCCCGTTCGGCGGCGGCCAGATAGATGGTGAAAGTCGTCCCCTGGCCCGCCGTGGACTCGACTTCGATATGGCCCCCATGTTTGAGAATGATGGAGTGGGTGATGGCCAGCCCCAGGCCACTGCCCTCTTGCTTGGTGGTGAAGTACGGATCGAAGATCCTCTCCACCTGCTCCTGGGCAATGCCAACGCCATTATCACTGATGCTCAGCCGGAGCAACCGGTCGGCCGTGACCGGCACGGCGCGGCCACTATTATCGAAGTTGGCGGCGATAATTTCAATATTTCCGCCTTCCGGCATGGCCTGACTGGCGTTCAAGGCGATGTTCTGGACGACCTGGCTGATCTGGCCCGCATCGACCTCAACCGGCCAGAGTTCTTCCGGGAGGACGTAGCGGCACTTACTCTTGCTGCCCCGCAAGACAAAATCCGCCGAATCCTCAATAATCCCGCTGATCGAGGTAACCCTTTTGACCGGCTCGCCCCCTTTGGAAAAGGTCAGCAACTGCTGGGTCAGATCCTTGGCCCGCAGAGAGGCCTTTTCGGCCCGAGTTAACAGATAATAGCGACGGTCACCAGGGTCGGTGGCCATCATGACCAGATTGATATTGCCCAGGATGGCGGCCAGAATGTTGTTGAAATCGTGGGCAATTCCCCCAGCCAGTAAGCCCACGGATTCCAGTTTGCGGATTTTAAGTAACTCCTCTTCAACCTTCTCCTGCTCGGAGATGTCCCGGAAGACCAAGGCCCAACCAACCACCCGGCTCTCGGTATCACGGATCGGCGAGCCGCGATGGGCAACCAGACGCTCCACCCCATCCTTGGCCAGGAGCAAATTTTGCCTGGGCACCACCCGGCTACCTCGGTAGTCGCGATCGTAGAGATCGTCAATCGGGATGCGGCTCCGCCGGTCGCAAAGGGGAAACACCTCGACCAGCGGCCGCCCCAGGGCCTCTTCCTGGGACCACCCGGTAAGTTCCTCTCCTACCTTGTTGAGCATAACCACCATCCCTTCGCGGTCGGTGGAGATGACCCCGTCTCCGATACTGCGCAAGGTCACGGACAATCGCTCTTTTTCTGCCGCCAGCGCCTCTTCGGCCTTAAAACTGGTATCGATTTCCTCCTGGAGCATCCGGTTGGAATCTGCCAATTGCGCGGTCCGCTCCCGGACCCGCTGGTCCAGTTGATCACGGACCTCCCGCAAGGCCTCCTCGGTCTGACGCCGCTCAGCAATTTCGATCTGCAGCCGACCATTGGCCGTTTCGGCCAGGACTTTGGCCGTAATGGCCTCGGCGGCCATGTTCTCCAACTGCGTCCCTAACTTACGGCTCAACAACAAGCTGGCCAAGGCTGCGGCAAAGGCCAGGGCCAATGGCAGCATGGAGATGAACCCAAACTGGGCCAGGGAACGGTGCACCTCACTGCTGAAAGCGACCTTGGCCTGACCTGGCCCCACGCCAGAAATGCTCCGGCCGCCAGTATCCAGGAATAAATAGCCCGCGATCCAGACAAAGGCCAGGGCGACCAGCACAAAGGTTGCGAGGTTGACCCCGAGCAGTCGGCGGTTACGAGAAGAAGCGGTGTTGGGTGACATTTGCTGACTCTTCATTGCCGGACATAGTAATATAAATTTCGGGGTTGCGACACCTAATGCCATCAACAACTCGTCATCTCCGGCTTTTTTTGTCTCCCCCATCCTGCTATGATGACGAATTCTCAGGGTCGGCCCCCCCCGGCCCCAAATTATGCCACCGGAGAGAAAATGTCGAAACATCTGGTCCTGATCGGAGGCGGCCATGCCCACCTAATGACCCTGGCCAACCTTAACACCTTGGTCACCCGGGGCCACCGGGTAACGGTGATTGGCCCCTCCGAACACCATTATTACTCCGGTATGGGCCCGGGGATGCTCGGGGAAACCTACACCCCGGCTGATATTCGCTTCGCCACCCGGCAGGTAGTGGAGAAGCAGGGCGGCACCTTTATTCTGGATGCGGTCAGCCGGATAGACCCGGACCGGAAGACCCTGACCCTGGTCAGCGGCGCCACCGTGGACTATGACGTCCTCTCCTGCAATGCCGGTAGCCAGGTGCCGCAGGACCAGCTTGCCGGGCCCCCCAACGACATCTTCTCGGTAAAACCCATCGAAAAACTCCTGGCAGCCCAAGCGCGCCTGCTGGAACTGGCCGGGAGCGGCCGCAACCGCATCGGCATCGTCGGCGGCGGCCCCTCCGCCGCCGAGATAGCCGGCAACATCCACCAGCTTATGCAGGGCCGCGGCTTGCCGACCCCGAACGTTCGGATATTTTCGGGTGGCCCGTTTATGAAGCGGTTCCCCAGCAAGGTCGTTGATCTGGTACGAAAAAGTCTGCATAGACGCGGGGTTGAACTGGTTGAAGGCAGTTATGTGCGACAGGTCAGCAGCGGGAAGATCGACCTGGAAAATGGGCAAAGCCAGCAGGTCGATCTGATATTTATGGCCGTGGGTGTGAAACCTTCGCCGATCTTCGCCGCCTCCGGGCTCCCAGTTGGCCCTGAGGGTGGCCTGCTGGTCAACCGCTACCTGCAATCCACCTCTCACCAGGAAATTTTCGGCGGCGGCGACTGCATCTATTTCCAGGAACAGCCCCTGGACAAAGTGGGAGTTTACGCTGTCCGGGAGAACCCGGTTCTCTATCACAATCTCCTGGCCAGCCTGGAGGGCAGCGCATTGCAGCCCTTCGCGCCGGGCGGCGATTATCTGCTTATCTTCAACCTGGGCGAGGGGGAGGGGGTGCTGCACAAAGGCTGGTTGACCTTCGGGGGCCGCTCCGCCTTTATGCTCAAGGATTACATCGACCGGAAGTTCATGCGGCGGTTCCAGGCCTTGGAAAATTGTTAATGAGGAGGACGGCCTTGCAGGAACCGAACAGGAAATAGGGGAGAGAAAAAAGCGAGATGGCCGCAATCCCGGTGACATCACAAAGGGCACAAACCGAGCTATATATCCAATCCTTCAGCCAGCGTGATTCAAGGGTTGATAAAATTCAATATCATGGATATACACATCGGATACTATTTGTCATGACAAGCCGTGGACTTATCACCACTTAAAATCGCCAAAAAACCGCAAAATAGAACGCAAAACCGCTTAGTTACCTGTTCGCCTATGCCCAATTATCTCGCAGAATGCGCAGAAACAATCTCAGAAAAACGCCCAGCCTGAAAACAATTTTCCCACCCTTAGCCGAACATCTCGGTCACGACTGGTGCTGCACCAATAGACGGAACAGGACCCGCACCAGATTGCTTTACAAATAGGGGACCACATATAGAGCGGCTACCATGAACAAAATCTTAAAATCATTTTACATTATTAAAGCCCATGGGGTCGTATTCTTTTTCAATCGCCTAGGCGAGTATCTGAGAATAAAACTGCGCGCCAGGAAAGCTCCACATCCTGTTCCAGGTACTACAGAACAGGCGAGTGAGTCTTTTCATCAAACAAAAGATTGCAGGCCAACACAAAAAAGATTGGAGGAATTCGTCAGCTACGCTGGAACTGACACAGAAATTGTCATTGCTACAATAGATAAGCACAAATCAGGCATGTTAGAAATATTCATCGGCGAGTACAAGCGCAATGTCCATTAAGGTCACAGTTGTAATTGTCAACTACAACGGTTTAAAATTTTTAAATCCTTGTATCGACTCAATTATAAACAACGAAACAACCAACATCAATTTAGATATCATTGTGGTTGACAATCTTTCATCCGATTGCTCGGTCGAATACCTCAACGACAACTATCCAAACGTAACAACTATAGTAAATACAGAAAACAATTACACAAAGGCACTTAATCTCGCCATCAAAAACTGCTCCGACTCCAACTTCATCGCCTTATTAAACAACGATACAGTTGTTGACAAAAAATGGATCGCCTCTCTTCTTAAAGGGATGAATACAAACAAAAACATAGGCGCCGTACAGAGCAAGATCTTATTCAATGACCGCACAACAATAAATAGTGCCGGAGTTGAAGAGGTTGAAGATTTTTATTTCCGCGATATAGGATTTGGCAAGCCAGATTCAAGCAGATACAACAAAACAAAAGAAATTGATTATTTTTCTGGCGGCTCCGTCCTGTTGCGCCGAGAATGTGTTGATGCGGTGGGGACCTTCGACGAAGACTTCATCATGTATTGTGAGGATATTGACTATTCAATCCGCTGCCAATCCCTCGGCTGGAAAATCTATTACTGCCCTGACAGCATTGTATACCATGAGTACAATGGCACAGCCTCCTCAGGTTTATGCGAATATTTCTGCTCAAGGAACCGGCTCTTCTGTATAGCAAAGCACCGCCCCAACAAGCTGGCGTCAAGCCTTAAGACCTCGCATTTTTTAGGCAAGAAAGAATACTCCAACCTCCATTACACCCTGCTAACAGCGGTCAGAAAAGCCATAGGAATTCATGAACAAGATGTTATCCGGGCACTCCTTACCGACTTGAAAGACAGCCTTCCTGAAATGCTTGGCAGCCACCCTGCTTACAATTTCTTTTCTCACCTCGAACTTGAACTTGGAATAAGAAAGAAAATCAGGATCGGCATATACGACCATGCCTTCCAATTTGCCGGAGGTGGCCAAAGATACGTGGCAACAATGGCAGAAATTCTCCAAGACGAATTCGACGTAACATATATCTCCAACAAAAAATCCAACCTTGAGAGCTACAAGGAATGGTTTAATATCGACCTCTCTCGCTGCAAATTAAAAATCATTCCAATTCAATTTTTCGAAACCAGAGACAGATATTTTATTGATGAAGGAATGGTGACAAATGAAACTGACAATCCATTTGATATAATAAGCTGCGAAAGCATTAACTATGATATTTTTATAAATGCCAACATGCTTGGAAAAGTGGAACCTCGTTCACTTATTTCAATGTTTATTTGCCATTTTCCCGACAAGGGAATTGAAAGATTTTTTCAGGTCCATAAATACAACTACCTGATCAGCAACGGTGATTACACTTCCTCTTGGATAAACAAAAGATGGAATTTACAGAAAACCCACAAGCTCTATCCACCAGTAGACATGCACCACCAAGAAAGCTCCCCAGATTCAAAACAAAAAATCATTCTATCGGTTGCGAGATTTGAGCTCGGCGGCAGCAAAAAACAAGTAGAATTGATCAAGGCCTTTGGGGAAATGAGCAGATCCAATCCGGAGGTGGCCAAGGAATGGCAGTTGGTTCTGGCCGGCGGCAGTTCCAAAGACAATTACTATTTCGATCACGTACAAAACGAGGTCAACCGCGCAAATGCCCGGATTGTTCTCAAACCGAATGTCAGTTATGCAGATTTAAAAAATCTTTACAGGGCGGCGGCGATATTCTGGCATGCGTGTGGCCTGGACGAAACCTCTCCGCACTTGGTTGAACATTTTGGCATGACAACGGTCGAGGCCATGCAAAATTACTGCGTCCCGATCGTGATTAACGGCGGCGGACAAGTCGAGATTGTCGACCATGGCACCTCTGGTTTTCGCTTCAATACCCTGAAGGAACTACAAGACCAAACACTGCTTGTAATGTCCGACCAGGCACTGATGAAAAAAGTTGCGATCAAGGCCTTTGCCAGGAGCCAGGAATTCAATCTCTCAATCTTTCGGCAACAGGTACTGGAGATATTTACCTCAATCAAGAATGAGTTGCTTGGTAAAGAATTTTTACCAAGCTCGCCCGCAACACTCTTGCCCCCATCCTTTTGAGACAGGTGACAAAGCGGTTTACCAAATAGCAATTTGGGCAATGAATATCCGCGATATCGCCAAGATCAAAACGGATTAATTTTCGACAGGTAACCAACTCGCGCGCACCTTTCACAGTATTTATCAGGTGGCCCCCCGGTAAATGTCCGCCGCATCTTTTCGTAAATCTCTCCATTCCATATCGCCTTAAAGTCCTGGTCTTGAATACTGCCAGCAACCGGGTGCGATGGTTCACAACACACAAAAACATTCGCTTCATTATCAAGATAGGTGCGGTTCCATAAAAAAGGACACCGATTGATCTCCGGTTCAACTTCTGGTGTCCGCGAGGGGATACTATTGCCCACTTGACCAACCGCGACTTCAGGGAGAAAACTGTCAAGAGGAGGAATAGTAATCTTGACCCCAAGAGAATCCGCCAAAGCCTTTGCCGCCAACAGTGAACGATTCACTTCCTGCTTTACTGGAACCAGCGATTCCTCTTCCATGGCCTCAGAGTGGATATGGATACTGGCAAACCCAAGATGATCCACGCCAATATCTTTTGCGAATCGTACCATTTCTTGCAGTTCAGAAAGATTCCTTTTCATGACCACCATATTGATACCAAAGAATGGCCGATTGACCGCTGGCAGTTCAGCTCGATATTTCTGCAGAAGCCGCATATTCTCCACGACTTTCTTAAAATCCGACCCTACGCGAATGGACTCGTAAGTATCAAGCACCGGGGAATCAAAGGAAAACTGGATTGCCTTGGCATTATTACAGAGTTGTTGTAGCTGCCCCTTCTTACTGTTTAAGAGCAACCCATTGGTAATGACGTCCAATTGCACTTGGAATTTTGCCGCCATTTCCAATTCGAGATCAAAGTTTCTAGACATCAACGGTTCGCCAGCGGTGTTCAATTGCAAAGTTTCTGCAGTCGGGAACACCTCCTCGGCAAACTTTATAAAATATTTTTCTTCGATTGTCGGTGCATCCATCAAAGTCTTTCTATCTTCCAATCTTTGCACACACATGATACATCTCAGGTTGCAGCGGCTGTCGGTCCCCAGACCTATGAATGGCGGATATGCCCTGAGGACATGCCGTTTTTCACGAATATCCTCAGCCAACAAGACTTTGTTCTTTTCTTTGAGCCGGAGATAATTGTTCCCTGACTTGAGTCGCTTCCTCTTAACAAAACAATCTTTCAGACCCAAGAACACCCTCTTACCAATACCGTTTTCTCCTCTGGCAGATTTCATTCTGTTCTCCAATGGTGATACCGAATTTGTAGAGGTATCTTGCCTTGTGCAACGCAACCGAGCCTTGCTTGGGACAATGAGGCCTCCCTACGTCCTGGATTGCCCGCACGCAGCTCACACATCCGCCAAAAAGAGCCTTTCCCCCTTAGCCTCATGCTGCACCTTGAGTTCTCTGGAGAGCGCTTGAAACTCATGATACTTGCGGATCAGATCGTCATTGCTGATGGTGGGAAGCTCCAAAGATGAACCTTCGTAGAAGCCTTTGTAATCCGACTTGATATAGTTGTTATCGACGCAGATCTCATGCAACCGGGTGCCGGGCAAGGGCTGGAAGATGGAAATGCTGACGAAATGGGGATTGATGAGCCGATTCAGGGCCATGGCCTCATCGATGGTGGCCACGGTCTCGCCGGGGACGCCGACCAGGTTAAAGGTCCAGACCTGGATCCCGGCCTCCTGAGCTTCCCGGCAGGCCCGGATGATCCGGGCATCGCCGACCTTGCGGTTCAAGACATTCCGGCGCAGTTCTTCGTTACCGGACTCGATCCCGATATAGATCAGGGAAAGGCCGGCATCTGCCATCATTTTAAAGGTTTCCTTGTCCGAGGCCTCGGCCCGGATAAAACACCCGAATGGATAGCGGAATTCCGCTTTGTACAAGGCGCAGAACCGGGTGATCCACTCCTTGTTATAACCAAAACATTCATCGTAAAAATTAATGCCGTTGAAGGTGTATTTTTGGCGCATGGTCCGGATTTCCGCCAACAGATTTTCCGGACTCCTCTGCCGCACATAGACTCCTTTACCCTTATAGAGTCGCTTGATGGCGCTGTTGGAGCAGAAGGTGCAATTATATGGACAACCCCGGGACGACATGATCACCGGTTCGGTGTTACAACCGTCGACAATCGCCTGATAGTCCATGATGCCCCGGTCTGAGAAAGGCAGCTTATCCAGCTCGGGGATCAGTCTCCGGATTTGATTGCGAAAGAACTGACCCGCCGCATTCTTCACCCAGATATTCGGGATGGCAGTGATATCGCCACCCTTTCCCATTGCCTCAAGGAGCTCAACCAGCGGATATTCACCCTCGCCGACGCAAACCAAATTGACGGCAGGATCCCGGAGGACCCCCTCGGGATCAAAGGTGGGGTGAGCGCCGCCACAGATTATCGGGGTTGGGAATCTGGCTTTGATCAAGGCGGCATATTTCTTCACCATGGCCCATTGCGAAGTAACCACGGAAAAGGCAATCAGGTGCGGATCGAAGCGGGCAACCTGGTCGAGCAGAAGGTCAGCAGAGATTTCTTCGTTGAGGTAATACAGATCACTCACATGGCCGTGTTGCTTGATGACGGCAGACAGTATCCCGATGCCCTGGGGAAAATGCTTGATATTGTGCGACTCAATATTGACATAGACAAAAAGCACCCGCATGCGGTCTATCTCCCTGACACCCGATGGAATTTTGAGATAATTTATTACCCTAAACGCGGGAGGCAGAAACGCTTCAGCAGAAAGTCTCTGACTCGGGATTTAAACTCTACCACTGCGCCGCGCCTCGTTTTTTCACAGATGAGCACGGAGTCCCGCCATTCATTACTTTCTTCGGTATAGCGCGGGTCCGGCAGCCACTGAGTAGATATTTTTCTGACCTCGAGCCCGGCGAAAGCGGCCAGGGCTTCGAAACCATCCGGATAGAAGCGCCAGCAATCAACGGGATAGCGGTGTTCATGCCCCCCGGAAGGGGCAATAATGCAGCAGAGGCCGCCAGGCTTCAAAACCCTTCTGATTTCCAGCATGGTAAGCCAGAAAAAGCGAATATGCTCAAAGGCCTGGCCGGAGATCAGCACATCCCCGGAGTTCGCGGGAATCTCCTTCCAATCGTAGGGGTTCCGGAGCACAATATCGACATTGCGCCCCTCCTCCATGTCCAGGCCAATGTAAGACCAGGCCTTTTCGTTGAAGATCTGCCTGTATGACCCGTTGACATCTTGACTGCCAAGATCATACACAGTCAGATTTTCAGCCTCCCGGCCATCAAGAAATGCTTGCCGAAAATCCTGCATTTTCTCCAATGAACTCAGGTGCATCCTTCTTCTCACAAATTATTTGTCATTGGGCCGAGGCGCTATCTGGCCAACGCCCCGGGGCATGTTTGGTTTCGCTTCTGGTTAAGTTTTTGCCTTGCCTCGGGGCAAAAATCATCCCGGTCCCTCAAGCGCTGAATCGCTGGCCGCAGCCCATTGAATTTCGGCATTAAATTGCTATCAAATCACGCCAAATCTTAAGGCCGGATTCAGAAGCGGTGTTGTATCAGTAGAGTTATCAAATGTCAATCGGCAACGAAATATCGCCGCTTGAGACTCGAGACGAGATCGACTCAAGAAGTATTATTGGCTATATTCAGCCACTCTGTTTATATTCGGCCACCGGTTGGCTGCGGGAACCAGGATGGGTCGACAAAGGCAAGATAGCCTCCGGCGTTTTTTCAAGCCTCCCAAGCCCTAGGCATTTCGAAATGAACGCGAAATTCACCCACCACCGGTGGCGTGCCGCTGTCCTGTGAGGCTTGGTTTTTCGCGGGTCCTTCAATAATTGAAATATTTCTCGTTTCAAGAGCACCACCATGAATCTCCTCTCACGAAATGACTATCCCCGGGAGGCCGTCGCCCTGACCGGCCTCTCCCAGAAGTATATGAAGCAGGCCCGCTTTGTGCCGATCCACCTGACCGACGGGGAACTGCATATTGCCCAGGCGGACGTCGATGACGTGGCCACGGTGATGGCCCTGCAACTGGCCTGCGGCATGAAGGTGGTCGCCCATCCCGGCCGCCCCGAGGACATCCTGGAGGTGGTCGAGCAGCTCTACGGCGCCAACAGCAAATCCATCGATTCGATCATCGAAGAGGCCGACAAGGACCATGCCGAGTTGCTCCTCACCGGGGACGAGGACACTGACCACCTCCGCGATCTGGCCCAGGAGGCCCCGATCATTCGGCTGGTCAACCGGCTGATCGTCAAGGCCGTCGAGATGCGGGCCAGCGATATCCATTTCGAGCCCTTCGAGCACCGCTTCCGGGTGCGCTACCGGCTGGACGGCCTGCTGCAGGAGGTGGAATCCCCGCCGGCCCGGCTCCAGGCGGCGATCATCTCCCGGGTAAAAATCATGGCCCGGCTGGACATCTCCGAGCGGCGTCGCCCCCAGGACGGCCGGATCAAGTTGCGGATCGGCGAGCGGGAGATCGATTTCCGGATCTCCACCATCCCCACCCATTACGGCGAGAGCCTGGTGCTGCGGATTTTGGATCGGGAATCCCTGGTCCTGGATCTTGCCGCGCTGGGTTTTCCGGACTCCCTTCTGGCCGAATGGCAGAGTCTGATCAGTAACCCCTACGGGATGATCCTGGTCACCGGCCCCACCGGCAGCGGCAAGACCTCGACCCTCTATACCACCCTCGACAAGATCAATGTCCCGACCTACAAGATCATGACCTTGGAGGATCCCATCGAGTACCAGCTAGACGGGATCAACCAGATCCAGGTCAATCCCAAGATCGGTTTCGACTTTGCCAACGGCCTGCGCTCCATCGTCCGCCAGGATCCCGATATCATTCTGGTCGGTGAGATCCGCGACCAAGAAACCGCCCGGATTGCCATCCAGTCCGCCCTGACGGGGCATCTGCTCTTTTCGACCCTGCACACCAACGACGCGGCCGGCGCCATCACCCGTCTGCTCGACATGGGGGTGGAGAATTTTCTCCTCTCCTCTACCCTGCTCGGTATCCTGGCCCAACGACTGGTGCGGGTGATCTGTCCCCATTGCAGGGAAGAGATGGCCCCGGATGCCAAACTCCTGCGGGCCATGAAGCTCAGCCCGGAGGAGACCGCCCGGATGACCTACTACCACGGGGCGGGCTGTGACGAGTGCCGCCACACCGGCTACAAGGGCAGGATCGCCATCTTTGAATTCCTGCCCCTGGACGATGAGATCCGGGCGGAAATCCACCGCGAATCCAGCACCGAGGTGATCCGCGAGGTCGCCCTGCGCAAAGGCATGATCACCCTGCGTCAGGACGGCTGGCGCAAGGTGCGGGAGGGGGTGACCACCGTCGCCGAGGTCTTGCGGGTCACCCTGGTGTAGGACGAGCAACGAGCCGAGATCAGCCATGCCATTATTCACTTACAAAGCCACCAACTCCGCCGGGAAAATCTTTCAGGGCACCCTGGAGGCGGCCGATGAACCAGCGGCCTTGACCGAACTTGACACCCTGGGCTACATCCCCATTGTCATGAAACCGGCCGCCGGTGGCAAAAACGCCGCCACCCCGGGAATGTTCCTGGGCCTCCCCGCCTTTTTCGCCAACCGGGCCCGCTCCCGGAATGTGGCCTCTTTCACCCAGGACCTGGCCACCTTGCTCAAAGCGGGATTACCCATCGATGCGGCCCTGAAGATCCTGATCGACACCGACACCAGCCCCTTCGGCGACGCCATCCGCGAGATCCTGCAAACCGTCCAGAAGGGGCATTACTTATCGGACGCCCTGGCGCGCCGCCCGGAGCTGTTCAACCGTTTTTACGTCAATATGGTTAAGGCCGGAGAGACCGGCGGTGTGCTTGACGATGTGCTGGGGCGCTTGGGGGAATTCCTGGAATCGTCCCAGGAGCTGCGAGATTACGTCCGGTCGGCCATGCTCTACCCGCTCTTTCTCATGGGGGTCGGCACGTTGTCGATCATCACCCTGCTGACCTTTGTCATCCCCCGTTTCTCCGTGATCTTTCAGGACATGGGCACGGCCATCCCCACTTCCGCCCGACTGCTTCTGGGCGTGAGCGGTTTTCTCCAGTCATGGTGGTGGCTGCTACTGGTGGGTGTTATTGTCCTGGCCGCCTTCTTCCGCCTCCACACCGCCAGCACCGCCGGTCGCACCCAGCTCGATCGCTTAAAACTCCGGCTCCCCCTGCTGGGCGACCTGATCAGAAAGCAGGAAATAGCCCGGTTCAGCCGGACCCTCGGCACCCTGCTGCACAGCAATGTCCCGATCCTCCAGGCCCTGGAGCTGGTCCGGGAGATCATCTCCAACCAGATCATTGAAGAATCACTGGAGTCGGTCCATCGCCGGGTGAAGGAGGGTGGCAAGCTGGCCCGCGCCCTCACCGAGATTGGCTTCTTCCCCCCCATGGCCATCCAGATGATCACCGTGGGGGAAGAGACCGGCAAGCTCGACCAGATGCTCCTGCGGGTGGCCGACAGCTACGAGAAGATTGTCCGGGACATGGTGAAGAAATATGTCGGACTGCTTGAGCCGGTGATGATTCTGGGGATGGGGGTGGCAATCGGCGGGATTGTCATCACCATGCTCATGGGAATATTCAGTATGAATGACCTACCTTTTTAGGGAGCTGGCGGCAGGCGAAGCACAGCCGCCGCCCCATGACACGCGATGAACAGTTGTCCCCGGATACATATCTCTCAATCTTCCGCCATTTCGATGACGCCGCAACCTCCCGAGGACCTGCGCCGACTGGCTTCCCAAAAGGCCTTTTCCCTCCTGGAATTGCTGATCGTCATGACCCTGATCGGCCTGATCACCGCTGTGGCCGCGCCCAATTTCGGCCATTCGCTCAGCCCTCTCCAGGCCCGGAGCAGCACCAACAAGATCGCCTCAATTCTTCGCTATGCCAGGAGCCAGGCCGTGACCCGGCAACAGGTGTGCCGGGTCATGTTTGACATTCCGGAACGACGGGTGACACTCCTGGCCAAGTCCGCCACCGGAGCCACGAACGAAACCTACCGGTTGCCGGAGGGCATTAGCATGCAACCCGTCGGCCCCGGGGTCGCTCCAGAAGCGGAGAGCTTCAGCATCGATTTCTATCCCGGCGGCAACTCCAGTGGCGGCCAGCTAACCCTTACCGGCAAATCCGGGCGGGAATACCGGGTCACGGTTGATTTTATCACCGGAATAACCGAAGTGATATGAGAGATACCGGGCCAAATAACGCAGGCTTTACCCTCATGGAGATAATGGTGTCGGTCTTGGTGCTGGCCGTAGCCCTGACCGTGATCATGCAGCTCATGGCCGGCGGCCTGCGTTCGGAAAAGTTGTCCGAGGATTATCTTGCCGCCGTGGTCTGCGGCCGGAGCACCATGGAGGCGCTAATGCTGGAAAAGGCGCTGGCCGCAGGAAGCATGCGCGGCGTCTGTGCGGGAGGCTACCGCTGGCAGGCCGTTATCGCCCAGGATCCCGCCCTGGCCAAAGAACCGACGCGGAGCGGCCTGCTGCCGTTCCAGATCGACCTTGAGGTTCTCTGGCAATCAGGCACCAGCAACAGGTCTTTTCACCTGACCTCGTTACAGCTTGCCCAAGTCAAACAAGAGGACAGCCGTGCGCAATAAGGGCTTTACCCTATTGGAGCTGCTCCTCTCCTTGACCATCATGGCGGTGATTGCCGCCATCTGTTTCGGGGTTTTTCACATGGGGATCAGGGCCTGGGAAAAAGGGGAAAACCGGGTCGCCGCCAATCAGCGCTTGCGGATCATCCCCGAGTTGCTCCGGCGCCAGCTAGCCTCGGCGTCCATGTTGAAAGTTTGGCGCCAGGGGCACGGATTTCAATTTTTTAGGGGGACACCAAAATCCCTGGAATTTCTCTCTGGAATCGCCCTCCGGTCCCGGCCGGACGAAGGCGGAGCCTTTGTACAGTACCGGGTCCGGACCAACCCCGGCGGCGACACCCTGGACTTTTATGAAATGAATCTTCTCCGGCTGCGCCAATTGAATGGGCTTTTACCAACCTTAACCGATGGGGATTTTCAGACACTGGCCTCAGGCTGGCAAGGCGTGACCTTTGCCTATCTCGACCCGGCGCCGGTGCCACCCGAAGCAAATCCGTGGGTAGGTGAGTGGGATGCCGTCGCCCGTAATGGAACGCCCAGGGCCGTGCGGATTACGGCGCAACCTCGGTCCGGCGCGGATCCACTGGTCTGGATCGTTCCCCTGGCCGCCAGCCGTGATGCCCGCGATGATAGTTAAACTCTACCCCATTCCCCGCCACTGCCGGCCCGACCACGCCCAACAAGGGATCGTCCTGCTGACGGTCCTCTGGATTCTGGTCCTGCTGGCGGTGATCGTCGGACAGTTTTGTCATTCCATGCGGACCGAGTTGAACATCACCCGGAATCTCCGCGATGAGACGACTGGGTATTATCTGGCCCGGGCCGGGATCAATCTCGCCATCTTCAAGCTCATCAACGGGAGTGCCCCCGATATCTTTATCCCGTCGTCACCGATTGAGGGAGATGGCCCGGCCTGGCGGATCAATCAGGAAATCCCTCCCTTCTCTTTCGGCAATGGCAAGATTCAGGTAAAGATTGACAACGAGAGCGGGAAAATCAATATTAGCGAGGCCGATCACCTGATCCTCAAAACACTGTTCAGATCCTTCACTCTCCCGGGGGAGCAGGTAGACTCAATAGTCGATTCCCTTCTGGACTGGCGGGATAAGGACAATTTTCACCGGCATAATGGTGCGGAAAACGATTACTACCAGAGTCTTCCCCAACCGTACAATGCCACCAACGGCCCGTTTCATTCCATTGAAGAGCTGCTCCTGGTGAAGGGGATAACCAGGGAGTTATGGCGAAGTGGGCTCCAGCGCATGGTGACCGTGCAAGGTGTCACCTCGGCCAACGATTCAGCTCTCCAGGCCACTGCGGCTGGGGAGGAGGGGACGTGGAAAATTAACGTCAACGCCGCATCGCCCGAGGTTCTGCGGTGTCTTCCCGGAATGACTCCGGAGATCCTCCAGGCGATCAGCACCTATCGCCAGAAGATGGACTTTCTGTCGCCCAAAGAGTTCCGGTCACTGATTGGCGAGGCAATAAACAATAAAATATGGCCGTATATTTCGGTGCAAAATTCCTCATTTTACACCATAAGGGCAACCGGGGTGCCGGAGGGCGCCCAGGCCGGGACCTCAATCGAGGCCTTGGTCCGTCTTGACCCCCGGCTGAATACCGTCCGGGTGGTGAGATGGGTGGATTATCTCGAACCCGGCAAGGAAACTGCCGGGACCGGCGATGCGCCGGAGACTAGGCAAAACTGACTTTTTCCGGGCTCGTCCCGGTGAGCGAGAACGCATGTTTAACCGAAACAGTATTGGCGTTGAAATCAGCCGGGAAGGCTGCAACCTGGTTTGGCTGCAAGGCCGCTTCCGGGGCGCGGCGCTCATGGACCAGCGCGCCATTCCCCTGGTCGGCACCGCCGAAAGCGAGGAATGGCCCCGCCTCATTGCGGCCCGGCTCGATGAATTCATCGCCGACTGCGGGATTGTCGCACCTGAGGTATATCTGGCCCTGCCCTCGGAGACGGCCATCGTCAGAGACCTACGCTTTCCCTTGGCGGTGAAGGAAAATTACCGCGAGACCATCCGGCTGGAGATGGAGAAATATATTCCCCTGCCGGTCGATCAGATTTATTACGACTGCCAGATTATCGGGGAAGACAAAAAGAATAACCAGCTATCAATCCTGCTGGTCGCAGTGAGGAGAGAGGACCTTGATCCTTGGCTCCCCATGTGCCGCGAACTGGCGGCCGGGGTCTCCGGCATCGAGGTGGCTGCCACCGCCCTGGCCAATGGATTGGCCGACAAAATCCCGCTCTCTGGCGGCGGGGCCACTGTTTACTTCCATCCCGGCAACGACCAGACCACCCTTTGCCTGCTGGCTGGAGAAAGTTTGCTGGCGGCAAGGACCATTGCCGATACGTCCGCCCCCCTTTCGGAACTGCTGGCTCCGGAACTGAAGATCGCCCGCTATCACGGGCTGCCGCCGGACCAGGCCATCGATATCCTGGCCGGTTCATCGTCAGTCCGTCTTGCCTTGGACGATACTGGCTCCGGCGCCATCGGCCCGGTGCAGGTCTTGGCCCTGGGTGATCAGGAGGCGGTGGCCGCCCTTGCCGCCTATGGTCTGGCCAGCAAGGGACTGGGCCGGGTCCCCAGCCGGATCAATCTGATGCCGCCCGGCCAGAGAAAACGGCCAAGCCGCCAGGGGCTTTATCTTGTCATTGCCCTGTTGCTGGTCAACATACTGCTTCTTCTGGGCTGGTCCGGGAGTCTGCTGATCAACAAGAAAATGGCCACGGCCCGGCTGGACGCGGAAATCAGCAAACTGGCGCCCCAGGCCGCTGACCTGGTCGATATTGAAAAACAGGTCCAAGAGGCCCGGCAAAAGATTGACCGACTGCACGAATTTCAAGCCGGTCGACCGACCGCTGATCTGCTCTTGGAACTGTCCAGGATTTTGCCGACCACGTCCTGGGTGGAAAACCTGCGGATCAAGGGGAAAAACGTCGAGATTAGCGGATACGGCAGTTCTGTGTCCGGCCTGGTGCCCTTGCTCGAAGCCTCCGAGATCTTCCGCAATGTCGCCTTTCCCTCCACCATCGTCAGGGGCAAGGACGGCAAGGAAAATTTTAAGATCCAGATGGAAATCGAGTAGTTGGAAAGGAACGATTCATGACCTTACATTCACCACAGAAACGGCGACGGATTCTTCTGACCATCGTCGGCCTCCTCCTGGCGGCGGTGGCCCTGCGCTACCTCATTCCCCTCGATGTGGGCGGCAAGGGCGAGGAGCTGGCCGTCAAGGAGAAACGGATCACCAATCTGGAGCAGCGCTTGGCCCGGAAAGAGGTGCTGCGGCAGCAGCTCAGCGAACTGAGCCGCCAGGTGGCGGTGGCCGAAACCGGTTTACTTGGCGGTAAGACCGCTGCCCTGGTAGCTGTCGACCTGCAGAATCGCCTGACTACTATCATTACCGGGACAGGTGCCACCATCACCTCGCAGCGGGTCTTGCCTTCTCCCCTGCCGGACAGCGCCAAGCCCTCGTCCTATGTGGAAATCCCTGTGCAACTCGTGGTTTCCCTGACGGTCCGCCAGTTGAAGGACCTGCTCTACGGGATCAGTTCCTCGCCCGTATTTTTAAAAATGTCGGAAGCGGAAATCCGGGTTGCTAAACAGGAGGACGGATCATTGCAGGCCACGTTAACCGTTTCCGGTTTAATGGCCAAGGCTGAAGAGAGCAAGGAGGTCCGCAAATGAAGCACCTTGCCCTTGGATTACTCCTGCTCTGCTCCGCTCTGTTCTTCTCCTTCAAGCTTTACGAGGTCTGGAACCAGGACCAGGCCAGCAAGAGCCCCGCCCCACCCCGGGCCGCTGCCGTGGCAATGGGGAAACCGGTCACCCCTCGCACCCAGGAACCTGTGACTGCCTATGAACCCATTGTCAGCAGCAACCTTTTTGCCCCGGCCCGGACCGAAAAAGTGGTGGTCATTGCGCCTCCTGTCCCGCCAGTGCAGACACCGTCCGCCCCCGTGGTCAAGGAAGTGAAAATCGCCGGCCAGGAGATCACCCTTTACGGCACCATGACCCAGGGGAATTTTCATCTGGCCTTGATCAATAACCCATTAAAATCCGCGTCCGATAAGCGTTTAAACCGCTGGATCAAGGTCGGCGACACGCTCTCCAACCTGGTGGTGGAGGAGATCCGCCACGACCAGATCGTGGTACGGGAAGGGAGCAATCGTTATATCGTCCTGATGCGTGACCCTGAGAGGCCCAAGTCCGCAGCCGCTAAACCTGCGGCTGCTTCGACTACCAAGAGTAACCCCACAGTAATTCCCACGGATGCCGGTTCTGAAACGAAGATGGAGCCGAAGGCGGCAGAAAAAGCCGCCGGTGAACCCGCCCAGACCACCGGCAATACCGAAAAAAAGGAAGGGGATGAATATATCATTGTAAAAGGCGCCTTCGGCCCACAGAGAATAAAAGTGAAGCCATGACCATGCAGAAAACCAATCCAAAGTCCATCAGCCCTTTAATTCTGCTTTTCCTGACGGTTGTACTCTTGCCCGGTTGCGCCCTGTTCAGTCCAGCAAACCGGAACGTGCTCGAGATCTCCACACCCGCCGCCCAAAAGCCCACGCCGCCCCCCGGCGAAACGCCCCAGATGGCGCCCGCTGCCAGCGTGGGCAGCGAAACTGCATCCGGGCCGACCGCAACGAAGCCCAGCCCCGGGGCCGAGCTGCCCGCGGTGAAGCGGGGAGCCAGCCCCTTCCAGGGGCCGGTGGATAAAAAACCAGCGTTGCAGTCCGCCGGGCCAGTGCCGACGGGCCAAACCGGACAGACCGGCGGCACCCCATCCCCCGCAGTTAAAACTGGCAATGAGCCGGTCCACCTCCCTGAGTCGCTGGGGGCCCCGGCCCAAGGCATCCGCCAGCTCGGCGGCGGGATCTCGCTGAATTTCGATCAGGCAAGTCTCTCCGAGGTCGTTACCGTCTTCGCCGAAATGTTGAAGATCAACTACATAGTTATGGCGGATCTCCGGGGCCAGGTCACCATTCAGTCCAGCGGGGTCCTGGCAGGAAGCGACCTGATGGGCCTCTTCTATCAGATCCTTCAGGCCAACGGGCTGACCGCCATCAAGAACGGCGATCTCTATAAGATTGTGCCAATCAAGGATGCCGCCCGTATCCTCCCCGATATCCGCACCGGCTCCACCGATGACATTGCCACCACACCGGGGGTTTTGATCCAGGTCGTCAAATTGCAATACATCAACTGCCAGGAGATGAGCAAAATCCTGACCCCCTTCCTCTCGGCGGAGGGCAGTGTCATAGCCAATGATGCCTCCCACACCCTGGTGATCGTGGACCAGCAGCTCAATCTGCTCAAGGCCATGCAACTCATTGCCACCTTTGACGTGGACCTCTTTGCCAATCTCAAATACCGCTTCATTCAACCCCGGAATATCGCCAGCAAGGACATGCTGCCCCTGCTGACCAAATTCACCGGTCTCTACAATAAGGGCGCCAAGGAAGAGATCGAGTTCTTCGGCCTAGATAAGATCAACAGTATCCTGGTGATCACGGCCAGTGACCGGCTCCTGGCCAAGGTCGATGAATTACTCAACGAACTTGACAAGCCCAGCCAGGAAGCGGAATCCCACATCTACATCTATTTTCTCAAGAACAGTCAGGCCGGGGAAATGGCAAGCCTCTTAAACACTATCTTCACCGGGGCTGCTCCCCCTGAAAACGAGGCCGACAAGGGCGGATCTCAGGCCGACAAGTCGGCCCCCGGGGTGGTTAATCCCTTCGCCGCTAAGCTTGGGGAGACACCCCAGGGTCAGGGGGCGGCGCCCCGTGCTGCTGGCCTCGCAACCGCCCCAGCCGCCAAAATGAAAGCCGCCGCCCCAGGAGATTTCGGCAGCGGTAGCCTCCGCGGCCAAGTAAAGATCAGCAAAGATGAAATCCGCAATGCCCTGATCATCGAGGCAATTCCCCCTGACTACCTGATGATCGAAAAGGTTTTGCAACGTCTGGATATCCTGCCCCGGCAGGTCCTGGTTTCAGTGAAGGTGGCCCAGGTTCAATTGGATGACAGCCTAAATCTTGGGGTGGAATGGTCATTTAATAAGGCAAACAGCGGCCTTACTGCTAACCCAGATGGCCTCGTAAATGGTATGAACAACTTCTGGAGGGTAGCGGCAGGCTCCACCGGACTGAGTTATTTGATCGGCGAGACCAATCAGTGGAACGCCAAACTCAATGCCCTGGCCGAGAATAACAAGGTCAATATCCTCTCATCACCCTCGGTGCTGGCCTCCGACAACAAGCCCGCTAAGATCGAAATTGCCACTGAGGTTCCGGTGGCCAGTTCGGTGAGTACCTATGACAGCAGTGTCAGCAAGACCCAGACCGAAATCCAGTACCGGACCACAGGCGTACTGCTTGACGTCACCCCCCATATCAACGAATACGGCCTGGTGAGTATGGAAATCTCCCAGGAGGTGAGCGACTCGGCCGATGCGGTGAATGTGGGGGGCGCATCCTATCCAGCCTTTTTGAAACGCTCGGTCAAGACTTCCCTGACTGTGAACGACGGTCAGACCGTGGTGATCGGCGGTTTGATCAGTGAGAAGAAGACCAATAACGACACGGGCGTACCCTTCTTTTCCCAACTCCCCCTGCTCGGTTGGATCTTCGGTAACAGCAAAGACAAAGTATCCAAGACCGAGTTGATCATTCTGATTACCCCCAGGGTTGTGGCCAACCTGGAGGATGTGGATGCGGTCACCCGGGAATTTTCCCGCAAAGTCGGCTATGAACCGCACACCGTCTCCGCCCAGTAGCAGCGAGGCGAGACTGCCGTATCATTATCAATGATAGCCCAGAAGATGCCGTCTCCCTCGGACAGCGCCAAAGTCGCCATCCTACTCTGCACCAGAAACGGCGAACTTTTTTTGCAACAACAACTGGACTCCTATGCCACCCAAACCCACAACAATTGGACGGTCTATGCCTCTGACGATGCCTCCAGCGACACCACCCGGGATATCCTGGAGAGGCAACAAAAGTCATGGGGCCACGACCGGCTGATTATAATTTCCGGCCCCCGCCTGGGTGGACCGGCAAATTTCATGGCCCTGATCGGCCGGGACGATCTTGAGGCCGACTATTTTGCCTTTTCCGATCAGGACGACATCTGGGAGGCCGGAAAACTGGCCGCTGCCGTCACCTGGTTACAAACGACATCTAGCAACAGACCAGCCCTCTACTGTGGCCGAACCAGCTACATTGACGAAAGAGGAGAAATACTTGGCCTCTCCCCAAAGCAACCACAGCCGCCAAGCTTTGCCAACGCCCTGGTCCAAAACATTGCCGGCGGCAACACTATGGTAATGAACCAAGCCGCCCGCCGGTTGATCAAGGCGCTTACCCAAAGTATGCCGGTGGTCGTGCATGACTGGTGGACCTATCAGGCTGTGACCGGCTGTGGCGGTGAGGTGCACTTCGCGACAGTACCCACTGTGCGCTATCGGCAACATCCGGGCAACCTGATTGGGGCGAACTCGGGCTGGGCATCGCGGTTGCGGCGGGCTGGAGAAAGCCTGCGGGGATTACATCGGGAATGGTGCGACACCCAACTGGCGGCCTTGGCCGTTGTCGAGTCGGATCTAACGCCCGCTAACGCCCGCATCCTCGCGGGGTTCAGCCGGGCGCGGCAGCAATGGTTGCTGCCGCGAGTGCTAGGGATTCTGCGTTCGGGGGTGCATCGGCAAACCTGCGGCCAGCAATTATGGTTCTTGGTACAGGTTCTCTTCAACCGATTGTGAAATATTCACCAAATTGGCCGGGAGAGCTACGATTTGTTGAAAAAAATATAAAAAAAGAGCACGTTTGATTTGACATTGATCTTGGCGAACAGTAAGATTCCCCCAAAATATGGTTAATTTACGCCGTACCACGCCTTTTCAAGGGCTAAAAGAGACGATAAAGAAACCCGGTTTTTTAAAAAAATTTCAAGGAGGTGGCTATCGACTATAGAAATGAGGAGGTGGCTTTCGCCAGATTTTTGAAAATGTTGTGTGATGTTGATTTTTTTGATTTCGCGATATCAAAAAAAATGTTAGCTAGAGCAGGCAGTAACGTCGAAGCAACAACAAACGTATTACTTAACGGAGGAATTTCATGAAAAAAGTATTAAAAAGTCTTGCCTTGACCGGCTCGATGCTGGCAATTGCAGCTACCGCGCAGGCGGCCAACACCGTTCAGGTCACCACAACCAACCCGGTATTCACCAAGGCTGGCGGCTGTGAGAGAATCGGTTCTTACACCCTGAAATTTGACGCGGGCACCACCCTCACGGAAGGCGACTTCTTCTATGCAGACTTGACCGCCAATGCCAAGCTTTGCAGCACCATCGATTACGTTATCGTTGGTAATCGTGCGATTAACGCTACTGCCGAGACCATCAGAATTCCGTCTACCGATGTTACCCGTCCTTATGATGCCGACATCACCGCTGGCGTCACCGCTATTAATGGTGCTGGTGCAGCGTTAATTGCCGGTGCTACCTTTGGCCCCTTGACCAATGATATCGTCAGCGGTAACGGTCAGCCGATTGCCGGTGGTAATGTCGTCCTGCATGTTTACGGTAAGGCTGGTACCAACCGGGTTACTGTAACCGTTCTGGGCACCACTGCCGCAGTTGACACACTCACCGTGCCCAACCTTCCCGCTGACGTTTCTGCCCTGACCCTGCACTTGGTTGATGGCAAGCGTTACAACCAAACGGTCGTATTGAACTCTGACGTCGATAATTTCTGGGGCGATTCAGACACAGACGATATCGGTCTCAAGGCTGGTTCTGAGTACAATGTACCTCATCAGGAGCCCAACGTCGAAGACACCATGTGTGCCAAGGGTACCGACATCATCTATGATCAGGTTTACATCAACAACGACTCCAAGGACAACTTCCTGACCTTCTCCGGTGACTCGGTTGTTGCCCATATCGGTGCCGCTCAGCACATCACCCTTGAGTCTTGCAGCGTTTCCGACAAGAACTCGACCAATGGCACCACCTGGGGCTATATCCCGATGAAGGCTGGTCAGGGCGCCGCCAATTGTAGCTTGGATTACGAGAATCCGACAGGTTACTGTGCGCACAATGACTTCAACCCCTTCGTTGGGAATCGGGTTATCCTCAAGAGCACGGAAAATGCCTTTGGTTTGACCTCTTCCGACCGCTACGACATGGAGTTGACCCTGAGCACCACCGCCGTCGGCAACAAGGGCGCCTACTGGAGCACCAACGGCGCTCAGGTTTGGGGCTTTACCACCAGCCAAGATGCTTGCAAGGATTCCGGTATTGAAGTTGCAGGTCCGGCCGTTACCGACCTTTCCGGCAAGGCGCTGCGATTTGCCAACACCTCCGATGCCCTCGGGCCTTGGAACGACGGGACTTCCTGTGCGGTTGACCCGGCAGACCAGGTTGTTACCCTTACAACCCATGCTTCCGGCGCCATCACCAACATCAACCGGTTTGCCAACCTGTGGGTTGATTTACCGACCGTCGTTTATGACAAGGGCACCATCAGTGCTGACAACATCGAGTTGAGCGTTGCGGTAAAATTGACCCAGTATCCTTGCGGTACCCAGGTCTTCACTGACAACCGGAAGCTTGGCACCTTTGTGACCAACTGTCCGTCCGCTCCGGCCAGCTCCGGCAGCACCACCCTGCTCTTCCCCTTCTTCCCGGCCATGGACGCTAGCATGACCGGTTGGTGGGGTGGTATTGCCATTGTTAACGCTTCCGGCGTCGATGGTAAGTGCACCTTGGCCTTAACCGATCACGACAACGACACAGCAAGCTACGAAACTCCGACGATCAAGGCTCACGGAATGTGGCTTCCTAACGATACTGGTGCCACTACTGACTTGCTGCAGCTCGTGACCAAGGGTACCGGTGAAGTCGGCAACTCCGATGTGTCTATCGTTGCTACCTGTGACTTTGAAAAGGGCGGCGGGTTTGGCATGATCGGCAACGGTAATGAAGGTACTGGTTACACTGCGTACGTGTTGAGCGGCAACCAGTGGCAGTAAGATCAGAGAACGGCGTGACAACGCTTAATCTGATTGGTTAGTCTTCTTAGGGGGGGGGGGAATATATTCTCCCCCCCTTTTTTTATTTATATTGCAGCCTGTTGGTCATGGCAGGTTGAGAGGATTTATTCACTCGTTGTAAAAGCAAGCGATTGACATATTTGATTTTGAATACATATTTAGTCGTATATTACACAAATTGCAGAGATGCGGATGGTTTTCGCCTTATGGTTGTTTGTCATGCTTGCAGTAACTAACGAGTGCGATAACGCAAAGAAATTATTTAAGGATTTGGTTCATCATATTGTATGAGAAACTACCTCGGTTTTATTCTGCTGTTTCTTTGCATTTATTGGCAAACTCCAGCAGCAGCCTCTACCTATCAGGACGCTACGATTCATTCACAGTATCTTGATCATGCCACTGGAACCTGGAAGAACTCTACCGACTGGATTTTCAGAGAAAATTCCCAAGGAAGGATTTCCATTTCCCAATTAGACGAAACTACTGCGATGCTTATCCTCGACTACGAGGCAACCAGCGGGGCCATGAGCATCACTAAGCGATTTAATCGCGGTACCAATTATATCGAGACCAAAGAAACCTCATACGGACCCATTATCCTTTCCAACGGATCCCCCATTCCTTATGATCAACTCGCCCCAAATATGAAGTTACCAGAACAAATCAATGTGAGAAATACGGTGAGCGGCGTAACATTTTCTACATTGGTGAATCGCACACTTAAGCCGATCACCCCCGCTGATGCATTAGCCGCCGGCATGATTCCCGCTGAATTAGCTCAATCCATATCGCTCAACGATCTCACCCTAATTTCCATTCAAAAATCTGGCCAGTTAGAGATACACCAGCTATGGCGGTCAGGTGAAACGTTCTGGCTTTATGAAGAAACTCCATCCCGAAAGTCCTGGCGGCTATCACTTTCTTTAGCCCCATAATCATTTCCCATATTATTTCCACAAATCACGATGGCGGGATTTCCAAAATGTCATTAGTCCGTAGCTGCCAAAATTCCTTCGTTCTCATTATAGCGTTAGCATGGCTAATGCTATTGCCAGCACAAACTTACGCCATGACTGATACAGCTAGTGCCAAATACACACCATGGTCCGGATATTGGTGGCCAACCCACCTGGGAGGCCCGGCAACTGGCATCGATTATGCCGGTCACCCGGCACCATTGGAAAAATATGACGCTTTAACCAAAGAGATCAGCCACGGTTCGGCAACTCAATGGTATCTCGACCATGATTACGATGCCAGCGCCCCAAATTGGTACGGATGGTGTGGGGCTTGGTCCGCCGCGGCAGTAATGGAAAATATTGATTTTCAGCCTTCAATTCTCGATAAGGTGCTCTACAATGTCGGGGATAAGAAGGCTTTGCTAACCGCCTGTCATGATTTTGATGTTATGACCGTGGCTAATGCCACTGACCCAGCCGTATTTCACGCCTGGCTTCTGCGATATATCAAGGAAGCAGGACTGTCATTTTATTCCGACCTTGATCTTACGCAGGAGGTTTGGAATTATCCGATATACAAATACGCCATGACAACGAGTTCTACTGGGTCGCAAATGGCCGTTTCTTGCCAGATCTGGTATGCCGGCGATCAGGTCTCGCCTGACTACCAAGGAACCAAAGTTCTGACCAAGACCTACACATATACGCTGACCACCAACAGCAATGGCGAGATTACTGGAGGCATTTGGACCGACGCCAGCGTTAACGACCATCCCCAGCTACTACTTCTACCAATCTCGCAACACTCATCAAACCAATACCTCGATTGCAATTTAATCCGCGATTTAGCCAAGGAGACTGATGATGACTTGGAATCAAATCAAACGGTCATTTTATCGCCTGGAGATTACAAACTGCTGCTTTTGAACCAAGATGATTACCGAATTGATTGTGATCCAGGCGACACAATTATCTTAAACTTCGCTAAAGATATCTACACCTCGGCCTCATTAGTTCTGCAGATCCGTGATGCAAAAGGCAATATTATTTCCGAAAGAGCACTGACCACTACCGAGCAGGAAATTTCTATACCAGCAGTAACGGCCCCGCCCTACACCTTGACATTTATTGCCGATAAATACACGGCCACCAATGTTTATTCCCTTAATGTTGATCTGAAAAAGAATTTCGAATTCGCCAATCTCAAACTCCAGAAGGGTTTTTCTTGGGGAGGCTTTGCACTGACCAACTCAAGCGACTCGAGCATCGAACGCATTTCTGTAGTCGGTTACGATCAAAATAATCGCCCGCTTGCTACCTATCTTGGCCCTTTCTCCTTGTCACCAGGTCAAAAGCAAACTCTCCTGACCAGGGATTTTGATGTATTGCCCATCGACAAAGAGCGATTTACCGGGGTCAAAGTTATGGCCTCAGCACCTCTTGCGATGGTAAATCTTTTTGGCTATTACGGTCGCAACATGTCTTGTTATGGTTCCTCGCCATCCCGCGCGCACTTTGTTATTCCCGACGTTTCCACTAATTGGGAACTTTACAACCCCAGCTTGACGAACATTGATGCCGACCTGATTAGTTATGCCGCCAATGGGAGTATGCTCGACGCAACCGGCATGCTTGTGCCGGCCAATCGGGCTCTGGAATACAACTCTTCCCCAGCCCCCTTTACCGTAAAAAACCGCGATGGATGGGTGCTGGTGCAGACCAAAGATAACGGCCAGCTTAAGTCCCATACCGAATGGGTGACCAATGGTATTGCCAAGGCCGAGGCCTTGGACACGCTTGGCATCAACCGCAATTTTTTCGTGCCGCAGGTAATCAGCAAAGGGACCTGGAATGAAACCATCACCCTGATTAACGCCTCCGCTAGCGCCAACAGGGTGACCCTGACCCTGGTAGATCAAGACAACTTGGCCACAACAGATATTACCCTCAATCCATTCGAAAAAAGATCCGCTGAGATCAGTGCACTTTTCCCCGGGGTGTCTGATGCAACCTTGGATCGCTCTGCTATGGAAATCACGGCGGCTCACGACTTAGCTGGCTTCATCAACCTGGCTACATCTGGTGATGATCTCTATTTACCACTGCTTGATCAGGATGATGTTCGTAATGAGTTGGTGATACCCCAGGTCGTTTCAGACAGCACCTGGTGGACCGGATTCGCCCTGTATAATCCTTCCCCGAGTGACGGAGTTTCGGTATCCGTTGTCCCCACCGATAACACCGGGATGCGCCGGACCGATCTGGCGGTTGAAATGAACCTTCCTCCCCACAGCAAGCGCGTGCTGATGATTAATGACCTCTTCGTTAATACTGGGCAAGATATATCTTTTGTGACCTTTACAAGCACCTCCGGCCTAGGACTAGCCGGAGTCTATGCCATCGGCGGGCTACACAACCCTATGCTCAGCGGCACGGTGATGCGGTAAAACAATGCCGGAAAAGCATGACTTTCCTCTCGATTCGAAGTAATTAATAGTGACACAGAGATGAAGGCAACTCGGTATACCTTTTATCCCAAGCTCCTGTAAAAATATCCCCGTTGATCATGCACCACTAAACGAGCCTTTGCCGCCCGTCTTATTCCTTGCATATGGAGTAACCAATGCGCCGTAACACCTTCGCTCTGCTGTTTGCCTTGTTCGTTATCCCATTGACTCCAGCCCGAGGGTGGAGTGGAACGGAATTGGTTATTCTCTATACCGCTGACAGCGAAGGTTATATCGACCCCTGCGGCTGACACGTCCAGAAAGGTGGGCTGGCCCGGCGGGCCGGCGAGATCAAGCGAATTCGCCAAGACAACGCCCATGTCATCCTCCTTGACGGCGGCGACTCCTTTAAAAAAGGGAAAACCGCAGATGAATTACGGGCGGAAACCATTCTCGAAGGAATGGCACTGATGAATTATGACGCTCTGAACATCGGAGACGGAGAGCTCAGCCTGGGCCAGGAATTTTTCACTAACCTCTCAGCCCGAAGCAAGGTGCCAATGCTTTCGGCCAACATCACAGGTCTCCCAGGCGTAGTGCCCTATCTGATCAAAAACATCGGCGGTATAAACGTGGCCATCACCGGCGTGACCGCCGGTATGTTACTCTCCCCGGAGGCCGACAAAACCTGGGGCAAAGGAGTGGTCAGCCCGAACGCGGCATTACAGGAACTTATTCCTAAACTCCGTCAACAGGCTGACGTTGTCATTCTTCTCTCACATCTGAGCTATGAAGGAACCGTAAACCTACTACAATTCAATGATCTTCAAGGTGTTGATGTGGCCGTGGCCGCTCACGGCCGCAACCTCCTCGACATCCATCCTGAACGAGTTGGCAGTACAGTGATAGTCCAAAACAGCATGGGAGGCGAATATCTTGGGTTCCTAAAATTGCGGTTATCCGATGCAAAAGAGGTTGAAGGCCTTAGCAGCGAGGTCATTGCACTTGACGAAACTATGCCTGAAGACAACAAGGCATTGGAGATGATGGCCGCCTTCCATGCCGAGGAAAAACACCCTGGAACTCACCAGGACAAAGAGCAATTCAACGCTTTGAAGACCAAATATCTGTCCATGTCCCCGCAGCAGTTTGTTGATGAATTAAAAAAGAAGCGAGTCGTTGGTAGTATGAATATCCCCGAGACGCCAGTCCCTGTACAATAAACACCGTGCATATCATTCAGCGTATTTGTCAGTTGAATATTATATTAAATTTTGCCGCGGAGATGAATAATGAAACAAAAGACAATTAATAGCCTTGCCCTTCTACCACTTATCAGCACAATATTTATTCCATTCTATCCGGTGCAATCATACGCCGAGCCAAATTTCATCTTTAAAAGCACAACAGACCCAAAATTAGATGCAAAATTCAAGGATGTTGCGATTACGGATGAAGAAGTAAGCAAGAATATCCAGCAGGAACTCTACAAGAACGAAAAGAATATTTATGATCTAAAGATAAACCAATTGAAATCTATCTTGCTCGACCGGTTAATCAAGAATGACCATCGAAGCGAGGGCCTTGGCTCAGAAGCATTCTTGCAGAAATACATTCTGAACATCAAGGATCCGTCGGACAGGGAAATCACCGATTTTATTATGCAAAGGAAGGTTCCGCAAAATCAAATCAACCAACAGCTCCGCGACAGAATCAAAACATATCTCGTTGCGGAACAACGCAAAACGGCAATAGATCAATGGTTGGAAGCATCCACTCGAGATACCCCATTGGAAATATATCTCACCCAACCAGAACCACCAAAGGTTGACATTCAAGTCAGCAAAGAGGATCAAACTAGTGGTGGTCAAGATGCCAAGGTGACGATTATTGAATTTTCCGAATTCCAGTGCCCCTATTGCTCCCGCGCTGCCGCAACCACTAAGGAAGTTCTCGAGAAATATGGCGACAAAGTTCGGCTGGTCTTCAAGAACTTCCCCCTCCCCATGCATGAAAACGCAAGGAAAGCGGCGGAATACGGCCTTTGCGCCAATGAACAGTCCAGCGACAAATTTTGGCAGTTGCATGATGTTATGTTCGCCAACCAGAACCTTCTCGCCGAAGCAAACCTTTCAGATTATGCCCAGAAAGCCGGCTTGGACATGGACAAGCTAAATTCCTGCATTACAACTGGCCGTTTTACTGACAAAATTGATCTTGACATGGCTGACGCCAATAGAGCCGGGGTGACTTCTACTCCAACCTTTTTCATCAACGGGACGATGCTCAAAGGGGCGCAACCAGCGTCGGAGTTCATCGCCATTATCGACAAAATGTTAGCGAAATAAGTCGCCTTTATCAATGACGGTCACCTCCGACGGTGACCGTCATCAGGGCACTGAAGAATACCCGGAGAAAAGCCAATTCTGGACATGATCGATAATGGACTATTACGGAAAGGCCTACGTCGCCCCCCCAAAAAGCCATTTCATACGGGCGAGGAACTTATTTGGTTTTAGCACCAAAAGGGGTTACAGGGTCGGACAATTTAACATTCCATATCCCATCCTCATTTAACCATTTATCTGAGACACTGGGATTCATGACCCTTCCCATCACTATGGTTTTGAAACTTACCACGCTCACGCCATTGGCCGGATCGGCCGGATCAACCGTTACCTTACTGATCGAATAATCCATGACGACCAAGGTCTTTCCCCGGAGGAACTTATTGAGTGATACGGTTTTTCGAAATTTCTGATCGGCCATACCATAAACTACCTCCCAGTTATCAGTCTTCTTAGCCTGCCAGAGAGCATCTACCCGATTCCTCAAGATTTCTTCTTCACTGCGGGGAACAGCCGCATCACTAGCCACTACTGGCGATGCAGCCATCACTATGACCACCATCAACAGCAGCAACCGACATGCTAAATTAGCGCCCTTCATCATTTCTCCAAATTTTTCTATGTGATTTAGACCGACAGCGTCGAAACTATTGCACTAGCGGAACCTCCGCAGCACCCTTCTCCTCGGCTTGCTGTTTCTCGATACTGCCGATAAGGAATTCCGCTCGTTTGCTCCCGATATCCTTTGCTTTCTTGGCGTATAACATGGCTGACTCATACTCTTTAATATCCCGGTAGGTAACCGAAAGATTAATCAAACCTTGCTCAAGATCTGGCTTTGACTCAACTGCCTTCCGAAATAACAAGATGGCTCCTTTGAAGTCCTGTCGAGCTAACGAAATCGTCCCAAGGTTGTTATAAGCCTCGGCGTACGTGGGAATCAGGTCTACTGCCTTGCGGTATGCCTTTTCTGCCATTTCAGCATCACCGTTTTTCATATAAACAACCCCAAGATTGTATTGGGTTACTCCGTTGCCGGGCACGAGTTTTATTGCTTTTTCGTAGGCGGCAATTGCCTTATCAGTCTGACCAACCTGGTCATAAAGTGGGCCCAATTTTTCATATATCGCTGCCATTGAAGAATTAAGTTCGGCAGCCTTTTCAAACTCCTCAATGGCACCACCGATATCCTCTTTCTGGAGATAAAGCGCCGCCAGATTAAAATGGCTCCAAGCAAGCTTAGGGTCAAGTTCAATCATTGTTCGGTATTGATCAATAGCCTCATCACGTTCACCTGCCGAAAGATAGGCATTTGCAAGATTGAAATGAGTCATCAAATCGGCTGGCTGCAAGGCAACTATTTTTTTCAGCTCATCAATGGCCTCTCGCCATTGGCCTTGGCGCCCGAGAGCCATCGCAAGATTTCCCCAGGCAACTGGTGCCAATTCAGGGAGAAGTCGGGTAGCATCTGCAAAAGCGGCCCGGGCCTGATCAATCTGACCAGTTTTGGCCGATTCGATGCCGCGGGCCAGATATTCCTGGGCAGTTTTTTTCGAGTTATCGACAGTACTGTCATTATTAGCTGCCACCACTACTCCAGGAATCAAACCAGTACAGGCCAGGAGCAATATAATCAACCCTTTACAGATCTTCATAGTCAGGAAATTCTCCAAATAGTGGCGCGTGTTTTAATGGAAAGAGGCCGAAGAAGTAAACTCGAGGACAAAGATGAAATTAACCGGTAGAGGTTAAAATGTTCTACTTGCAAATGCAAGTAGAAATACATATATAAGGGCAGACATAGACCATCGGTATCATAGCAAATCTCATACCCTTTGATTTCCCCTCTCCCTTAAACTAGCCAACAACTAAACTAGCCAACAACATGCCTAATTTATTATCTTCTTCGTAGCGCTTTTAATATCGATCGGAGGCCAGTAATGATTAAAGCAACTTACGGTATGAAACTGCTGACATATTTGATCCTATTTCAGGCAACCATTTTAAGTCTTGCCGTCATGGTCGGAGCAGCAAGTCTCACAGATGTCCGACGTGATGCTATCCTAGGTAATCCTGAGGCCCAGTTCGCGCTTGGACTTTCTCACGAAGAAGGCCGCGAGGGCCTAAAGAAAGATCTTACCCTCGCCCGGAAATGGTATGAAAAGGCCGCTGCAGGCGGAAATGATCAGGCGACAAATCGTTTGGCAGTCATGTACTACAATGGTTTGGGTGGTCTGACAAAAGATGTAATTCATGCGGTCAAACTGTTTGAAGTTACCGCCGCCAAAAACAATGACGTCGCCCAATACATGCTGGGTACAATCTTCTACTTCGGGGCTGACGGGATAAACATAGACTTGGAAAAGGCACTGAATTTTCTTAAAAATTCAGCCGACCAAGGCAACCCTATGGCCCAAGACACCATGGGAGTGATGGCTTACAAGGGCGAAGGGGGGCTCAGCAAGGATCCTCGCAAGGCTCTAGAATGGTACCAGAAATCTGCTGACCAGAATTATGCAATGGGTCTTTTGCATTTAGCTTTGCTCCACTTTGAAGGGACCGGGGGGCTAAGCAAAAATCGTCTCAAGGCCGAAGAGATTATGCAAAAGGCCGCCGATCTTGGCAATCTGAAGGCCAAAGAAATCCTGGCCACTTGGCAAAGAGCCGACAACAAAATCAGCCCACTCGCTCCACTCAATCCACAGATTAACAACATTGAACTCAAGCCGATATTATTAAAACACGGCGGAGAGTTCGTGGATATCCCACCCTTGCCAGCAGAGGAGGATCCCCCGCCGACCGAGGAAGAGCCCCAGACAATTCACGAGAAAACTAACCAAACCCCGGAATAACGGCATGTTGCAGCAACTGAACCCCATAGCCACGGTTCGCCATCTTTTCCGGCACCGGCATCTCATCGGCCAGTTTACTTTGCGAGAGGCCTTCGGCCGCTACAAGGGCTCTTTTCTTGGTCTGGCCTGGGCCTTTATCCAGCCGCTGATCCTGTTGGCAGTCTATACATTCGTCTTTTCTGTGGTTTTTCAATCAAAATGGGGAATGAGCCCCAAAGGTGGCCGCCTCAGCTTTGCCTTGGCTCTATTTGTCGGTCTTCTGACCTTTAATATCGTTGGGGAGGTAGCAAATGCCTCTCCCGGGTTAATTCTCAGTCACACAAATTACGTCAAAAAAGTAATCTTTCCGCTGGAAATCCTTCCATTAGTCAAATTGTTCGGAGCCGTCATTCATGCACTTTTCGGAATGATAATTCTGTTGTGCGGGATCGCCATCTCTACCCTTGACTTTAATTTGACCATTGTTCTATTGCCGGTTGTTTGGCTCCCTGTTATGCTATTTTCGCTGGGAATAGGGTACTTTCTCTCGGCACTGGGGGTCTTTGTTCGGGACGTGGGACAGAGCGTCGGGCTAATCATTACCATGCTTTTTTTTCTCTCCCCGATTTTTTATCCCTTGGAATCAATACCTGAGGGAATCCGTATTTATTGCCAACTGAACCCAATCGCCCTGTTTGTGGAAGATGCCCGAAGGGTGATACTCTGGGGGGATTATCCAAAATGGCCCTGGTACTTCGCCGCTCTTTCCTTTTCTCTTGTGATATTTCAGCTTGGCTTTTACTGGTTTATGCGGAGCAAAAAAGCCTTTGCTGATGTACTATGAAGTCGGTGCGAGGGACTTCAAGATATCCTTCGATAGCATTCATGGTAGACAGATGCCAGAACTCCAATATGCCCCTCCTGGCGCGAAAAGAAAGCAGCCTCCCACCTGTTCTACCATGGCAGCGTTAACCCCTGCCCCATAAACATAAAATACTGTTCATTTATCACGAAGCACGGTTTACTTCGCCGATATTTGACATAATCATCAAAAGCCGCGATTGCACCTGCACTCCCTGTACAGAAGCAATGCCGTGAACGTGACCTTACCAACAGTGATTAATAAGCTATCATCATGTTACGCGCCCCAGCTATGACTCTCGAAGAGAGTTTCGCATTAGAATACGGAATCCCTTATGGAATATAGAATACGAGCAAATAATATTTCAAAATGTTTCCGACTATACAACGATCCAATGAGCCGACTCAAAGAGGCACTCTGGCGAGGTAGACGCTCATTTCATCAGGATTTCTGGGCGGTTAAAGATATAACGATGAGTATTGAGGATGGCAGCACAGTGGGCGTGATTGGCCGGAATGGTTCAGGAAAATCCACCTTACTGCAATTAATAGCCGGGATAATCACTCCCACAAGCGGTCATATTGCGGTTCACGGGAGAATTGCGGCCCTGTTGGAACTAGGAAGCGGCTTCGATCCGGAATTTACCGGCCGAGAAAATGTTTTCATGAACGGCTCGATCCTCGGCCTAAGCCAAAATGAGATGGCCGCCCGCTTCGGTGATATAGAAAAGTTCGCCGAAATAGGTGCATTCATCGACCAGCCAGTCAAACTATACTCCAGTGGTATGTTCGTCCGTCTGGCCTTTGCCACCGCCATCAACGTCGACCCAGACATCCTCCTTGTTGATGAGGCCCTGGCGGTGGGCGATGTCGTTTTTCAACATCGGTGCATGAGCAAAATCAGGGAAATCCAACAAAACGGTAAAACTATTTTTTTTGTCAGCCATGACATAAGTGCCGTTCAAAAGCTTTGCACGAAGGCCATTCTCCTCGAACAAGGCAGGGTTGTCTGCATTGGTGATCCAGACGACGTAATTAGAGAATATAACAAAATCATCTGGAACGTTGAGGATAAATACTCTGACCAAATCCAGCAATCCCAAACTGAATCAGTGGTTGATGAGGCCACAGATATACCAACGGTTCTGGAGCAGGTAAAACACTTCGACCGCCGACTAGGTGATCAAACTGGGGAAATCATCGGATTCTCTCTTACCGACGAGAGGGGCCGCTCCCAGGTAAACTTCACCGGGGGTGACCATATTAATTTGTCCCTGGTTGTCCACTGCCATCAGACCATAGAGATGCCGATGGCTGGTTTTGTCATTAAAGATCTCCTTGGGAATGAACTTCTCAAGACCAACTCCGATGCCGAGGGTTATCACCTTAAACCATGTCCAAAAGGGGCGAATATCAAGGTGACCTTTTCCTTTGTCCTGCCAGATTTTCGCTCTGGCAGTTTTGCAATCAGTGCCGCTTTTGGCAATGGCACACTCGACCATTATACCGTCTACGATTGGCTGGAAAATTTGAAAGTTTTCACCATGGAATCTCCCCAACTTTGTTATGGCCTGCTCCGGACCCCAATCAACATCCACCAGGAGTTTACAGAATCAACCAAATCGTCAACCTGACAACAGCGGGGTTGGCCTCCCCTGACTCCTTAGCATATTCACCCAGATGATCCGTGGGGCTAAAACACACCGGCAACCAATAGCAACGCAACCGACGAGAACAAAACAGTGGTCTACGATTATACCATTCATATCGCAAACGATAACACCACCCATAGCAAGATTCTCTCGATGATCGGCCGGGACAAAACTGTCCTAGAAATCGGCTGCGCCACCGGCTATATGACCCGCTTCATGAAAGAGGAATTGGGTTGCCACGTATATGGCATCGAGATCGATCCTGAGGCGGCAGAGGCCGCACGCCCATTTTGTCAGGAAATAGTCAAGGGCGACATAGAAACCTTGGATCTTGTGAGAATCTTCAGCCTTCGCCGCTTTGATGTAATCGTCATGGCCGATGTCCTTGAGCACCTCAAAGATGCCGGCAAATTACTCGCCCTTCTTCCAGGATTACTCACCACCGGCGGCTTTATTCTCCTCTCCCTGCCAAACGGCGCCCACGGCTCCATAGGCTTGGAGATTCTCGACGGCCGTTGGCAGTACCGCCAGTTGGGCCTGCTGGATCGGACCCACCTGCACTTCTTTGACAAAGATGCAATTACAATCCTTCTTGATGAAGCTGGCTTTTATATATCACGCCTCCAGAGAGTACTGATTCACCCACGCGATACAGAGATGAAAACACCTTGGGACAGCTACCCCAGAGATGTCACCGCCTACCTGGAAAAAGTCAACCCAGAATTCCAGACCTATCAGTTTGTAATCAAGGCCTGTCCCACTGATGAGCAAGGAGGCAGGGCCGGTCTTGAAGACTCCCGCCGAGCAGAAACGGAACGCGCCGATCGACTGGAAAATCAACTAACAGAAACCTCCAAAGAGCTTAGCTCCCTAAAGGCCTTGTTGGCAGATGGTCATGAATCGGAATTCATGAAAATAACCAAGGAATACCGAGACAATTTACAAAAAGAGCAACAACGCCTAGAAAGAGAAATCGCCGAAGTCCACAAAGGATACCAAAAACATCTCGTTGGATTGAATGATGAACGCCGCGATTTCCAGTTAGACGCTGTACACTACCGTCGTCAGACTCAAAAACTTGCTGGAGAACTGACCCATACCAATGGGATCATACAGCAATACGATGCCCATCTGGCAAGCAAGGAAAATGAACTCAATGAAGCCCGTAGAGCCATTAACGGCCTCTGGGAAACCATCGCCGACTTGCAAGGACAACTTTCAAATCAACGCCAGGCCTACGAGATTACTATTGCTTCGCTCAACACACAACTTCGCGACATCAACCATTCTCTGGTTTGGCGAGCCTTTACCCGATACCAGCGCCTGCTAAATTCCCTACTCCCCCTAGGGAGCCTCAGACGCCAAATATATCACGGGATTATCCGCGGCACGGTACAACCATTCCTCAGGGTTCCCTTGGGGCCGATCCCCCCCCAACCGCCACATAATCAATCCGGCGGCTCTCAGATACCAGGACAGCCCCCTCATTCAGAGGAATCAACTCTATCTCCACAAGAAGACGCCCGGGGAAATGCGCCCATCGACATTGCGCCAGAACTCCTGACACCACAGTGGCAGCCACTGCAATTTCCGGATTTCTCCGAGATTGAAGTAAGTATCGTTATCCCCGTATTCAACAAAGGAATAATGACCTCCAACTGTCTGCAATCTATCTTGGACCACTCTACCATCGCGTATGAAGTGGTGGTAATCGACAATCATTCCGATGTCGAGACCAGCGAGATACTCAAGGCCATGGGCGGAATCAAGCTCATCCGCAACACAGAAAACAAGGGTTTTGTCGAAGCCTGCAACCAAGGGGCAGCAGCGGCTTGTGGAAAGAATATTCTCTTTTTGAATAATGACACCATAGTAACCGCGAACTGGTTAAACGCCATGCTCGCTCCGTTGGAGGATGCAACGGTCGCTCTGGTCGGAGCCAAACTACTATTCCCCGATGGCCGACTTCAGGAGGCTGGTGGAATCATCTGGCAGGATGGAACCGGCTGGAATTATGGCCGAGAAGACGACCCGTCATTGCCCCAATACAACTACCGCAAGGAAGTTGACTACTGCTCCGGGGCCTGCCTATTGATCCGACGGGAAATATGGCGGGAATTGGGCGGATTTGATCTAAGATACGCAGCAGCCTATTACGAAGA
>Ga0334722_10000737_pt1 | contig 45633 bp, 87 predicted proteins | sample C3_bottom_MG_FD_207210 | JGI IMG/M metagenome (GOLD analysis project Ga0334722, IMG submission 207210) | Sediment microbial communities from Yellowstone Lake, YNP, Wyoming, USA - C3_bottom | ecosystem: Environmental > Aquatic > Freshwater > Lake > Sediment | place: USA: Wyoming | collected...
AGCTCGGACCCGGACTGAAGGTGACGCTTGCCGATCTCGTCAAGCAAGCGCCTTCGCAACGAAGTAACCGCAACGAAGGAACGAAGGAACCGCAACGAAGGAACCGCAAGTGAGCCGAGATCTTCTTTCCGAAGCGAGCACGTTCGTCACCGCTCTCGAAGCGAAGAAGATGACACCCTTCGATCTTCTCTCGTGGCTGACACTGCTTCAACTCGAGGTCGGTACGAAACAGTTGACCATTGATCTCAACGCGCACGATCAACTGCGCAGCGAGATCGTCAAGGCGTTGGTTCGCAAGGCAGCAGCACTCGATACGAAGAACAGCAGCACGTTTCACATGGACATGGCGCGATCAGCCCTCGGAATGGAGATGCCGCGATGAAGCATTCGCAACAGAGCAGCGCGTCCACGTCACCAAGGATGAAGACGACAAACCCATCGATCAGGACGGCACGGTTACGCGCGTTTGCACCGACGGCGAGCGCGCCTGGATCGAGCTGGACGACAAGAAGAAGGTGCGCGCGTACGCCAAAGACTGCGAGCTCGCGACGACGACTTGGAACGAGAAGCACGCAGCCGCGCAGATCGCCAAGGAGCCTTCGGTGACGATCGCGCTCTTCGGCAAGGATCACTGGTCGACGTTCGCATACATAGAGACCTTGTGCGTGGATGGAAACGGCACGCCGAGTCGGGATCGCATGCGCTGTCACGCGAACCGGCATCCGTTTCTCGTCGGACGCGCTGGCGATGGCAGTGCGTACCCAACGCGCCTCAAGGGAGGCGCAACGCTCACGACACACGACGATTGGGATTGTGCTGCCGACTTCGAAGTCTTCGGACTGATCGAGAACGTTGGTAGCAGCGTCAACCCGATGTTCCGTTTGACGAAGAAGGGTTACGGCGTTGCTGCGCAGCTTCGGAAGCACAAAGCCGAAGGCGGCAACTTCTCGAACTTCGTCTGCAACGCTCAACTGTGCGAGGCGTCGACATGAACCACGACAAGGTGCTCGAGTTGTGCCGACAACTTATCGCGCTCAACGATGATCCGCATCCCGGACTCGTGAGCTGGAACATGCTGTGCGCGAACGCGGCGGAAGAGTTGCGCCAAGAGCTCAACAAAGGCGAGACAGAGCGCACCTGTGATGGTTCATGCGAACCGATGTGCGCTTGGTGCAATCGACAAGCAGACATCGCTGCCGAAGAACGCGCACGCGCGTAGGAGACCAACATGACGGATCTCATCGCTGAGAAGCTCTTCGCGACGCGCCGCTTCTGCTATTTCATCCCGCTCGATGGATACGTAGAAGGACACGGCTGGCGCCCTTCGGTCGTGTTCGAGGGTGAGCCTGGTCACTACCCGAACGGCGACTGGCCCTACGAAGGCAAAGCCGGACAGCGCAACCCGTGGTTTTGGGGCCCCGACTACGACGGCGCTGTGCGTGAGGCTGATGCAATGAACGAACGCATGGGCATCAGCAAGCGTCTCGCAGTCGAAATCGTTTCGTCCTCGATGGCGGTCGACAAGGAGCCGCGTCGCGGGAATCGCGGGAAGAGGCGCAAGTGAAGAAGCAGCCTCCGGCGAATGAATCAGCGGAAGCGGTAGCGCTGCGAAAAGTAGCCATCGCGTTCGGCAAGAAGTCGAGCGAGCCCGACGATCTCGATGACGATCACGACATCGCCGGTAATGCGCTCAACAGCAAACTGCTCAAAGCAGCCGTTGCTTACGCGAAGGTAGCGAACGACGAACCGATCAACATCTTCGATGGCATCAAGCCACGTTCCTACGGAAACGACCGTTCGGCATGGGCTCCGCTACGGCGAGTGCGTGACTGGTTGATCGCACTCGCCGATGACGAAGACACGGTGATTCAGATCGCAGCCGACGCAAAAGAGTTGGCCGATGAGCTGACCGTTGCGATCCCACGTCTCGGCGGAGGGAAAGACAGATGAACGACGGCCCGTACAGAAGCGCCACGATGGAGAGCCCATTCCTCATGTTCGCGCGCGAGTGGCTCAACGCACATTCGCTCCTCACGCTGATCGAACCAGCGCACGAAGACATGGAGCAACTCAAAGTGCGCATCGATCGCGATGAGCAATCTCTCGTCGCTCTCCTCGAATCGGTCGTCGCGTCGACGCGCGAAGAAGATCGTCGAAGGATCGAGCAGCTTGAAGCTCGTGTCATGAGCTTGTCGGTGACGCTCAACTGGATCAAGCACGAGCTGCTCTTGCGCGACTCGAACATCATCGATCGCATCGACAAAGCAGTGAAGACGTAAACAACGAAGGAGAAAGACATGGCGAAGAACAGCAAAGACGCCTACGGCGCATCCGGGACTACGAACCTGCTGACGTTCGATCCCGCAAACCTCAAGCTCATCACGAGCGAGAAGCACCCGCTCTACGACAAACGGGTCGAGAAGCCGATCGACGAGAGCATGGTTCTCTCGATCATGGAGTACGGCGTCAAGGAACCTGTGATCGTCTGGAAAGACCCGGAGACCGGCGACGTGTGCGTCGTCGCGGGTAGGCAACGGGTCAAGAACAACATCGAAGCCAACAAGCGTTTGAAGAAGCGCGGCGAGATGCCGAAGGACATCAAAGCGATCGTCGAACGCGGCGATCCGAAGAAGCTCATGGCGATCATGGCCATCGAGAACGAAGGCCGCACTGCCAACACGCCGCAAGAGCGCGCCGAGCTCGCGGGCCGCATGCTCGAAGCCGGCTACACGGAGGACGTCCTCGCTATCGTGTTCCACTGCTCGAAGTCCACAGTGAAGAACTACATCGCGCTCCTCGAGACCACCGGCGCCGTGCGCAAAGCCGTGGCGTCGGGGCGCATCGATCCGACGGATGGCTACAAGCTCGCGAAGCTTCATCCATCCGAGCAGAACGCCAAGCTCGAAGAGATCTTGAAGGCGAGCGGCGACGGCAACGCCATCGAGGTCGAAGGCAAGACGACGAAAAAGAAGAAGCGCCGGAAGAACGCGAAGAAGATCCGCGAGATCATCTCGGGATCGAAGGACGTGCGTGGCAAGCGTGCGATCCAAGACTACTACCGGAGGGTCTCGGATTCGGATCATCTCAAGAAGAACGCTCAGCAAGCCGTCGTGGCCGTGCTCGACTGGGTGCTCGGCAAGGAAGAGGCGCCGCCCAGCTTCCAAGAAGTGTTCTGGAAGACCTGATGATCGACGTCTCTGCGATCGAGAACACGTTCGCGAGCATCGTATCGCAGCTCGCCAATCTCGCTGGCGAGCTGCGCAGTGCTCGTGTTCTCACCGACAACTCCACTGATCAGTGCGAAATCGGCGATGCTCGGACTACCAAAACGCACGAAGCGAAAGGCAAAGAAGTGAAGAAGACGTGGTACCGCGTGACGCTCGACGTTGCGTACGAAGGAGAGATCCTCGATCGCGAAGGCAAGCCACTCGCCTGGACGGGTGCCGCCACGGACGAAGCGCGCGCGAAAGAAGTGCTGACAAAAGTCGTCAAGCATGATCTCGACGTCGCGCTTCGCAACACACCTGCCGGTCCCGTGGATTGGGATCTCGTGAACGTAGAGCCTCGGCGCTAACAAGCCGTACGAATAACGAGGAGAACATGGCAACGAGAGACGAACAAATCGAGAACAGCAAAAAGCTCTTGAAGGACATCGAGAGCATCCTCGGCTACGCCGCACCCGAAGTGATGGCGAGCAAGCTGCTCAATCTCTTCATCGAACACACGAACCGCAGCGGCGAGATGTTCGTGAAGGACATCGGCGAGTGGATGGCATCGCTTCCCGTCAACACGACACCGGCGAACATCGCTCGGCGCATGGCGCTCGGCGATCACATGAAGTGGCTTCACAAGCGCGACAAGAGGTAACAATGGCTCGCTCGCTCAAACCGTACAAGGTCGACGAAGTGCGCTCGCCGAACGGTTACACGCGTGCGAACGTGATGTTCGATCGCGACAGCAAGAAGTTCTTCGTCGAGATCGTACCTGGCGATCGGGACAGCCGCGTCGTGTCCGACTTGCTGACGGATGTGAAAAAGAGAGCCATCATCGCGCTTGGGAACGCGCAGAAGTACGACTGGACGCCGCTGATTGAAGTCAGCGTGTCCGAGACGTGGGCGCATCATGAGGAGGGCCAAAACGCTTCGCTTCGTTTTGAGTTCCGACGCATTGAGCGCTCGCCGAATCCGGTCTACCCGGACAAATTCGTCGAGCGCGCCCATCCTCTCGACCTCAACCTCAAAAACGGTATCCGTGACGAGCAGCGCGAACAACACCGCGACCTCAGCCCGTACACCGGCCGAGAGACAATCGGTCCTGCCGACGACGGAGCGGCGTTGTTGCCCTATCGTCAAGACGTTTGGGACGGACTCATTGCTATCAAGCAGAGCATCGACGCTGCACGAGAGAAGCTCGATGCGCTTCTGAGGCGCAAGGATGCATCCGTGCTGCTCATGTCTGCGGGACGGAGTGGGGCTGCTCAAGCTCTACGCGGCGTTGCGCTTCTATCCGAAGGTGGCAAGTGATGGAGCGCATCTGCCTACGCGAATCGATCTTCTGCGCGGGCTGCCGCGCGACGACGATGCACTGCCGCGTACAGACCGACCATGTACGCCGAGGCGAGCACATCCACGGATGGGAGTGCGAGACCTGCGGCTCCGTGCGCACGGACGACGAGGGACGCATCCCAGCAGCAAGCGCACGCAAGCGCGGTCTCGGTGTGTACTGATGAGTCCCGAAATATCAGCTCTTTTTCTCGTGCTCGGAGAGAAGATCGCCACACTCGTAAGAGAAGCGAAAGCTCGAGAAGAAGCTCTCACCAGCGCGATCAGCATCTCGAAAAGAATCGAACGCTCGGAGTACGAAGCGCGCAAGAAAATCGATGAGCTGGAGGGCGAGGCGCGCACGCTTCGCATGCAAGTCGAAGAACAAGCGAAACGGCTTCATCTGCTGTCAACCCCAACGAAAGCGAAAGCGCGATCGTCGAGAAGGTGACGATCAAGAAAGGACACCATGCTCAACGCCATCGAACAACTGTTCGCGGAGATCCGCACCACGCCCATCGGGGAGCTTTACGAGAAGCTGAACGCGAAGCCCACAACGAGCGCACCCGCGCGTGAACAAGCACCACGTGAACAAGCACCGATCAAGTTCACGCAGCTCGGTGCATTGAGCACGGAGCTGGTTCGGAAAAACGTCAGCTACAAAGAGATGGGCGACGAGCTCGTCAAGGCAGCGCTCAAGACGGCCAGCGGGAACAAGAGCGCGGCTGCTCGCCTCATCGGCATGGATCGCAAGGCGTTCGAGCGACGTCTTCGTCGGGTGAAGAAGTGAACGAAGCAGATCGAGCAGAAGCCCGTGAGTTGGTCATCAAGTGGCAACGCATCAAACATCCAGACCACACGGGACCGTCTCTGTTCGATTGCGAGCGGAAACAGCTCGTAGAGCTCATTGCCAGCGCGCTTGCAGCGCGATCCGCGAGGAAGACATGAAGCAAGAGAGGATCACCATCCCATTCGAAACGCTGCGGTCGATGCTGCCGCAGACCATGGACCTCTTGCCGAACCCCGTCGAGTTCCGCACCGTGGTGAAAAACAAGCTGACATCGGTGCGGAAGGACTGGGTCGGCATCGGATGGTGCGGTGACGATGAAGCAGACGGCACGGAGCCCATCCTCGTGATCGACGAGGAGACCGTCCATGCCGAGATCCGCGCAGCTAAAGCCAAAGCGCGACCCATCCCGGATGGCAACTACTGTCGCTTGTGGCTCCGTTGTCCACGATGCGGTTACTACCAATACCGCGACTACGTGCCTTACTCGCTCAGCAATCCGATCCTCGTAACGGCGTGCGGTCACGGCTTCTACGAGGACCTGCACGAAGTGGTGAGCTTTCGGCAGAAGGTTGGAGTCAAGCGCGTAAGCATCGAATGGCACGACCTGATGGACGTGCTCGACGTCGAGGCGCGAAAGTACATCGACAGCTTGAAGAGCGTGAAGAAGCGCGCACGGAGGTAACAATGGCAACGAGAAATCAGGATCGCACAATCGTTAGCCAGCCGTGCGTGCTCGTCTTCAAGGAGAAGCACGGTGATCGGTACTTCCACGTACCGAATGACGAGACACTCTTCGCTGCGGCACTGCACGTTCTCAAGGAACGCCACGCAGACGGCTACTGGTATCACAAGCCGGAATCGACAGATAAACCCGAGCTGCCGGATGTCAGATTGTGACGCTTCCGAAGAGTCTTCAACCCGCCGCAACGCAGAAGCTTCGCGAGTACAAGCGCGCGCTGCGCGACTACCAAGAGAGTGTCGAGGACTACGAGGCCATCGAGAAGGCGCTGCGCGACAAGGACGGTCGCACAGCGTGGGAGTGCATCCGCGATCGTGGTGACCACGAGTACGAAGGCTACAACCTCGAGCGCTACGAAAAGATCGAGTCATGATCACGATCGAGGTCCCGTCCACGATCGGCATCATCACCGATCGCGCCGCTCGAAAGTTTTTGCGCGAGCACGTCATCGTATCGGTCCGCGATCTCAGACGCATCTCTGCACTCGCAAAGAAGCGTGGGTTCTACAAGGAACTCAAGGCGCTCAGTGTTCTGATGCACGAACTCGCGCCGCGTGAAGGCGAAGGGAGCTGGAAATGAATCAGGACACACCTAGAGCAACAGTTCGCACGGTAGATGGTCAACTCGTGCTGGACGATCCCGATGCTGTCGCGGTGATCCGCGCCGTCGAGAAGCACAACTGCCGACTCACTTTCGAGGGTCAAGTCGATCGCGTGAAGCACTTTGTCCAACGCATGAAAGAGCGCGGAGTCTCGGCTGCCGATGTAGTCATCGTCCTCATCAACGTGGACGCACCATTCGGAGGCACACTCGCCGAGCTCCTCATGCCGGGATTCGATTGGCAGGCCGTCCGCGATCAAGGTCAAGTTCCCTTCGCACGTGGGCTCGCCGGACGTGAAGGAATCGAAGAAGCGCTCGCTGTCTTCGACAAAGACGCCGCCGAGAAGCTCAAGACCATGACAACCACTGCGGTCGTTGTCGTCGACCACGGTGTAGCTGAGGTGTTTGAAGCATGAGCACCGATCCGAAAGAGTTGGCCAAGATGGTCAGCTATCGATTCACGGTGCACGCAGGCCAACGCATCGTAGGTGGCAAGTCCTACTACCCCAACATGCTGCGTCTACGACTCGATAACAGGTACGCGGTGTACCAACTCGCGCAAGAGCTTCTCAAGCACATCGGCGAGCCACGATGGCTCATGGTTTGGGGTCACACATGACGACGAAAACGAAGCTCAAGCCAGGTGATCTGCACATGACGGCGCTACCTTGTCCGCGTTGCTTGCCACTCGCCGGCTTCGGACGCATTCGAGCCGAAACGATCCAACCGTTGCCGGCCGGCGCGCTCGCACCACTAGGCGTCGATAACAAACCGTGCTGCTTCGACTGCCAAGCCGCCGACAACTTGGTCAAGCAAAAGGCGTTCGGCGTGCCCGAGTTTGTGATGGCGCGCATCGCGGTCGGCAACGATCGGCAGGAGCAATACCGCCTTCCAGGCGTTCCGATGGGACTTGTGCTCGCAGGCATCGTACGACCGTCGAAGCCTGGCGACTTCGAGAAGCACCTCGCGTGGCTCGACGAGAACAACTGGTTCGAGCTACGTGAGCAAGAGGAAGACTGATCATGAAGCCGTGGTGGGAAGAGAACTGGGCCATCGGAGCCAACAACACCGTTGGCCGTATCGTGACGACCAGCGAAGGAGGCAAAAAGTTCGTCCCCTTCACAGGCGTTGTAGGCAACGATCCCGAGCTTGCTACGTTCATCGCAGCCGCACCGGATCTGTACCGCGCACTCGCTCGCGTCATCGAAACGATCCCGACGTGCACGGGTCTCTACACCACTGTCGCCGCTGCCATGGCGAAAGCGCGAGGAGCTCGATGAGTGCCAAGCCCACAAGACCGCTCTACGCGCGCACGCTCGGCGAACTGTTCGAGATCAAAGGGCGTAGCGGTACTGCCGTCACCGTCGACGCGCTACCGATTGAGGTCGAACCGGGCTGGTGGTTCACGTTCGACGGCCAGTGGTATCGCATCACCGGAATCGAGCAGATAGGCACCCGCCGCTACGACAACAAACGAGGGACAATCCTCTTCGAGTGCCACGTCAATCCAAAGCTGCACGACTGCGACGTCCTCTACTTCAAGCAGTATCCACCGGAGACTGCCAAGTGATCTCGGCAGAAGAAAAACTCGAGATCGCACTCGAAGCACTCCGCGCCATCGCGAGGTTCGACCACGCACCTAACTGCACTTCGAGCGCGCCGGTCCACGAGTGTGGTTGTTACGACGCCGACGAGTGCGAGATCGCCAAAGATGCGCTCAGGTGCATCGAAGGAGACGGTCCAAGACCGCACGACCGCGAGGACGGGCTCTCACTTCGAACATCCACCACCGACTTTCGCGAGAGGAGGAAGTGATGTTCAACATCATCCCGAAGTACCGTTGAAACACGCGCACACGAACGAAGACATCTTCGAGTTCGATCACAAACCAATGAGCAAGCGCGTAGCCGAGCTCACCAAGCTGCTCAAAGCTTGCATCGGCGATGACAAAGGCGTTCCGATCGGTCCGAAGAAGGTTCGCATCCCGGGCCTGTACCTGCTCGGCGCAGTCGGTAGTCATCGTGACAACACGGTCGCTGTACGTGAAGAAGCTCGAGCAGCCGCCGACGCGATCATGAAACGCGTGCGCGCCGTGATTGGAGAAGAGCGATGACTCGATGGGGTATCTTGTGTGTGAAGACGGAAAAGCCGGGTCTGGATTGGGTCACGACGAGCGACCAGGGCGAACAGATTCCAGTCTTCTACCGCACTCGCAAAACGGCAGAAACGGTCGCGCAGGCGATGGCTTGCGACGGTGCAGTCTATCTTGTGACCGAGGTGGCAATTGTCATCGGTCTGCACTCGGAACGAAAGACCGATGAATAGTTGTCAATGTGGTCACGCTGAAAGCGAGCACTCGGAACGCGGTCTGCGTCCGTGCCAGTGGCGCAACGTGCTCGGAAGACCATCGGTAGCCTACCAATGCGGATGCGCGATCTTCCTACCGTGCCCCGAGCCGGGAACTACAACGCTCAGTCAACGCGTGCGAATCCTTGCTCGCGCCGTGCTGCATGGGCTGGGTGTCAAGTGAGTACCGCGCCGCCTTCCTTCGTGGCTCCCTTGTCGAGCTGCATGCTCGCGGTGCGATCACCAGAGCCCATCGAGAAGGTGAAGCCTGCTCCGATCGCGAGACCGACAAGGAAGCCACGAAAGAAGTTGTCGCCGTCGGATGTTCGGGTGCTCTACCGCACACGCATGGTGATGGAGTTCGGCAAACGCATCTTCACGTTCAAGGAGAATGTGGAGTTCACGACGGGCAGCAATACGTCGTGGGAGCAGTGGACACGACTCAAACGCTTGGGCTACGTCACCGAAACGCGCGGAGGACCGAAGCTCACGACGAAGGGCTTCGCGAAACTCAAGGAGCTCGGCAAGTGAACAAGTACACGCGCCTCTACGGCATGGGGAAGACCTATTTCCATCGTGCTAGGGAGTTCAACAAGCACTCGCTAAAGACCGCTCGACGCATCCTTCGTGCACTCAAGCATCGGATGAAGCGTGAGGAGATGCGTTTTCAGCAGAAGGATTCCGAGTCGTGAAGCATCGAGTGATCGTGGGTGGTGACATCGGCATCGTCTACGACGGTAACGACGAAACCGAAGCTCTCGCACGCTTCGGAGAGTACATGGTGCTCTCGATGTCGGGACAAGGGCCTGAAGCCGACAAAACGGTGGCGTACTTGATCGACGGCAACGTCGAGGAGTTCCACGATCCGAACGGTGACGACGACAAGCCTGTCCTAGCGTGGGCACCGGGACACGAACCCAAGCCGGACGACGAGTGCGAGAACTGCGGCATGATCGATGTGCCTCTCGACAAGGACGGCTTCTGTGAGGGCTGCATGTGTACGTGCTGTGGTGCGCACGGTTCGATGGACGAAGTCGGCATGTGCTCGTCGGCGCTCTTCAGCTACCCGAAGTGTCGCGAGCTTCGAGCGAAGAGGCTGTCATGAGTTGCCCCGCTTGCTACCCGTTCCGTACGACGCCTGACTCAACGTATCTGCAAGGTGTCGTAGTCGGGATCGCACTCGCGGAAGGCAAGAAGCACCTTGGCTCTTACGAAGCTGTGATGGGCAACGCGCGCTGGTGCGATGTACATCGCCTAGAGCTCGCACGTCTGATCGCTCTCGCGAGGAAGTCGATGAGAGGAGAAAATTGTGAAGACGATCCCTGAACTGCTCGTGAGCGCGCGCAACATGTGCACCGATGCGCGTCTTGCTGTCGAGAGGAAAAGTTGGATCGAAGCGCTTGACGCGATCGAAGCTGCGAGAATCGATCTCGCGAAGGCGCGCATGGCACTCCTGCCGGAAGTTGTGCTGCTCAAACCGGCATGTCGCTGTGGTGCCACGAAGAACGACGACGGATCGCCCGTGCTCTGGAAGTGCCAGGTGTGCGATCACCATGTCTGTCGCAAGTGCACGATGACGATCGCGGGATCATTCCCGCTCGAATACTTCACGGCCACGCTCTGCTCGCAAGCGTGTTGGGAGGCGGCTGGAAAGCCGAAGGAGTGAACATGACAACGCAGACAGGTCAACAATCTCCTGGTGCCGTTCTTGTCGAGCGTCTCGTCGAGAGAATGCTTGTAACAGCGCGCGAACTCAGCAAGGCGTACATCGCGGGCAAACACCTGTCCGTAAGTGAACGTGTCGAAATTTGCGCGCAGCTAGCCAAGCTCGAAGCCGAGACGCAGCATCTTTCGCATCAACTCCGTGGTGGCATCGCGTTGTTCGTCAGTCTTCATCAAGCTGACGACAAGAAGACAGCAGCCGAGCTCATTACGGCACTTAGCAAGGAGGAGCACGCCGAGACGTTCAAGTGGCTCGAAGAAGAAAAGAAACGCATCCTCGCCGAACGGGACATGCCCCAAGCGTGAACGAGACCGAGTAAGCTCGCAGCTCCACAAGGAGGTCGTCATGGCAGCGAAGAAGACACCCGTGAAGAAGCGCGAGCAGCTCACCAAGATCTGGCACAGCGGAGACAGCGACGTCGCGATGGTGCTCGTTGCAGACCCCGGCGACTTCGAGTTGTCGCTCGAGAACCAGAAGGCCGACGAGCTCATCCAACTCGCCGTGAGCGTCGAGCAGATCGACGAGCTGATGGCGATGCTCAAGACCGCAAAGGAAACGGTTTTGCGGTACGAACGAGGAGATCAGATCGCAAGCGACCCACTTCCTCTTGAAGAAGAGGAAGAAGAGGAGCTTGACGAAGAGGAAGAAGAAGACGATGACGAAGAGGAAGAAGACGACGATGACGAGTAGCAAGTCGAGCTGAGCCATGTCTCACTAGTAAGTTGACTCTGCTAGACGCGTGTATTACAGATCGATGGACAAGAGAAGGAGTTGCAGCATGGCTAAGGGGTCTAGCCGTGCCAAGTCGACGTCTCGTCGGCGGGGCACCAGTGAAGATGAGAAGGGCGAGTACCTGTACGGTGAGGGTCCGGCGCGCGCGGCCGAGATTCGCATCGGTAGGACTGCGACGCGCGTGCGTAAGCACGCTGCGCGGCTGAAGAGCTACGGTCTGCCCGATCCATCGATCGTCACAGACCTCGTCGAAGCTCACAAACTTTTGCACAGCGCGGAGCTGAAGCTTGCCAAGGTGCCGAAGGATTGGCGCCCTGCACGCGGCACGCTTGGCGCGACGCCGCTCGAGGAGTATGCACGCGTCACGGTTCGCGATGCCATCGCCAACCGCTACGAAGGCGTGTTCGACACCAAGCAACCACTCAAGGTCGTCCAGATCGTGGGTGCACGTATCGTGTGCGAGACGAAGTTCAAGGGCGTGCGTGTTCGCATCCCCATGCCTCGCTCGCACGTACAAGCGATCAAATAGAGGAGGAAGCAATGTCCGATGCGAAGGTAGGACTTTCGAAGGCAGCACTTGCAAAGGCCGTTGCAGACAGCCCGGTTGGAAAGGCCATGGCAGAAACGGACAAGATGATCGCATCGGCGCGCGCCGAGACCAAGAACCGCAGGATGTGGGGCTACGTCCGTAATGACACGCTCATCGAGTGGGCCAAAGCACATCAGAGCGAGAACGTGCGCGAGCTCGCTTCGCAGAGCGCCTTGCTCACCAACGCAGTCGACGTCGCACCGGGTCCGTGTTGTGTGGTGTGTGGCAAGCCTACTACCAACTCGCGGACGGATTCGTTGCGCGATCCGGGTTCGGAAGACTGTCAATGCGACGACCCGACCTTGGGCGAGAAGCCTGCATCGACGCCGAGCGTGTTCACACCCAACGAGCACATGACCAAGCTCGCACGGCTCTACTACAATCGCCCCGAAGACACCGTCGTGGAAGTCGGTCACGATGCAGCGGTCAACAAGTACATGTTCGCCGTCTGGATGGGCGAAGAGCCCAAACCGACAGTCGAACCGCAGTTCTAGGAGAACCTCATGGCCCTTCTCGGGAGCAACAATCCAAAACTCACTGCCATGATGCACGGCGAGATCCCAAGTCTCGTCAAGCAAGCCAAAGATGCCGTCATCTCCAAGTTGGAGATGACCGACGGAGACGTACAGGCTGCTGCGAAAAAGTTGGGCATCAGCCGGCCCACACTCAATCGTTGGATCAAGGACAACCCTGATCTTCGTGTAGCGCTCAACAAGATCCGACGGCAAGCAGGCAAGTAGGTGACGATTTCGATCGCGCTAACGATTTGTGCGTTTGGGTTTGTGTGCGGGTGCGCGCTAGTCGCTCGCGCCATTGTCGTTGCAGGCCACGCGCTCGCCACACGCCCAGGTGCGCCGGTCTTCGAAGCAAAGCAAGGTGGTACCGTTTCCGTGATCGTTCAAGATCCCAACGCGAAAGTAGAGCCGTATCGATCATGAAGACGATAGTGGATCACGTCGTGTCGTCGCAGTTGGCTCACATGAGCAACAAGGCGATGCAGAACAAACTCATGAAGGACAAGGCCATCGATGTTCGGATGGCTGGAACAGAAGTCGAGAAGGGCGTCTTTGAGCTTCGCGAGTTCGTTGACGACGTCGACTACTGCGACGCGCAGACAGAGTCGTGGATCTGGTCCATCGGAAGACGACTGTCGGATCGCAAGATCTTCGCATCCACAGACACGCGGTTCTACCAAAACAGCGATTACCACTGCCTCTGGCTCAGGTGACGTCATGACCGACGAAGCGTGCACGATGTGCGGAGGAAGCGGCGTCATCAAAACGGAAGACGGTGGCGCGTTCTGTCCCGTTTGCTCAGCATCGCGAGCGGCTGTGCGTCGCAGCGAAGAGTTTGAAACACACAAGGAGTTCCGCGCCGAAGCTCTGCGGAAGATGCGTGCAGCATCGGAGACGTTCTACAGGCTCGCGGTCCAGACGCAGGTCCACGCGTTCATCGAGTTCACGGGCTTGATGAACGAGTACATCACGCTGTGCGAAGGAGCCGAGGCTGCCGGCATCGACTGGCTCATGGCCAACACGCACACCAACACGCCGCTTCCGATCAAGGAACACCACGTCGGCTACCTCGCTGAGAAGCTCGACTGCATCTACGGCCCGTCGCTCGAAGCCACAGGTCTGCGCGAGTTCTTCGCGCGCGCGTTCGTACACATGCACCAACCCGCAGGAGAATCATCGTGACCACCGTCGACAAGATCGCCAAGCAGTTGAAAGCCGAAAAGATCGAGCAACTCGAGACCAACATGTTCACTCTGCTCGAAGCGCTGTGGCAACACGGCGAAGGGCATGCGTACTCCTTCAATCTGCCGAAGGCGGAAGTGGAGTTGAAGGTGCGCGCCATCTTCGAGCACTTCGTCGCCGAGCAAGCGCTCGAAGATGGCTCGACGAAAGACGAGTTTCTGCAATGCATGGCTGCCACGTTCGACGACGTGGTGGCTGCGGATGCTGCGGAAGGAGAGGAAGAGGAAGAAGAGGAAGAGGAGGAAGAGGAGGAAGGTAGCGACGCAGAAGAAACGCCTCCTGCTCCTGCACCCGAAGCGCCACCAGGCTCCGGCGTTGCAGCACTTCAGGACGCGCTACGCAACGCACCTTCAAAGGAAGAAACTCCTCCGGCATGACACTAACGTAGCGCGAGGGGACACGCGCTAGGAGAAGGAGCTCATGACTACTGGAGTGTACCGCGCGACGCGTGCGCTCTTGCCGCATCTTCGGATGTGGGAAGGGACGAAGATCATCGATCCGCGAAACACATCGCTGATCCGTCAAGCGGTACACGAGTTCGCTTCCGCGCATTCGATTGGTGACGTGCGGGTACTCATCGAACCGTGCAAACCCAAAGCGCACTTCACGATCACGCAGGTGTCGCGTGGATCAGCACGAGCCGACTACGATCGCGCAATCGAGTGGACGGCCGGCAGCGGTGAGGTAGCGCTGCTCACTGATCTCGTGTGGCTCGCCGATGCTTCCTACCCACTCGGCTCATCTGATGTGTACGTCGTGTCCGTGAACACGTGGGCGACGGAGATCGCGTTGGCGTGGTTCGTTTTCGGACGCAAACGCGAAGGTCGTTGGTGGTCACTGTGAGCAGGAAGCGAACGCCGGACATGCCGATCGCAGTCGTGTTGGAGCTGTCGATCATCGGATCGACAACCGCAACGGCACTTCCCGCGTTGCAAACGCTCGTTGAGTCCATGATGGACGAATTGAAAAAGCGCTTCGAAGCGGTGGGCGGATCGAATCCGCACACACGAAGGCTCACCGCACGGCCTGCACGATACGAAGAACTTCTCACGTTCGTGCCACGCAAGAAGCACTTCTCAGCAGATGACGTGTCGTGGATCTGCGACACGGCGCACGTCTCGCGGTTCAACCTGACGAGAGACACCAAGGCTGTGACGTGCAAGCTCTGTCGTCGTGAATTGGGCCTGCCACCATCGGAGGAAACATGAGCAGCAACATCGAACGCATCATCCGAGCAACGATGCCAACCGGCTCGAACAGTTACCAACACGGTCACATCGCCCTCGATCTGATGGACCTGACGATGAAGGGTTGGGAAGTCGTCGAACGATTCGACGTCGACGAAGTGATCCACACGACAGAGCAAGTTCTGCCTCCGATGCAAAACGGGTATCAACCGCCAGCAACGGCGGTGGCACACGAACAGATCGGCAAGCAGGCGTATCTGCGCCTCCGCAAAAACGGCGAGAGCGTTATCGGCGAGCTCAGCGAAGAGCTCTCCCAGCTCAGGCTCGCTCGCGAAAGCGATCTCCGACGCCTCGGCGAGCTCGACAAGGAAGCCACGAAGCTCAAGGCTGAGATCGACCGCTTGTCCGAGACCCTGAAGAACAGCTACGAATCCAAAGAAGCACTTCGCAAGCAAAAGGATCAGGTCGAGCAGATCAAGCGACAGCTCGAAGGCGACATCGGGAAGATCCGTGAGCACATCGGACGCAAGACGATGGACGAAGTCCTCGGAGTCCCGAAGTGAAGATCATGCCCGACAGCATCGACATTCGAGAATGCCTCGTTTTCATGAACAACGCACCGATCATGTGTGCTGTTACCCGTGAAGGGTTCCTCGTGCAGGTCATGACTTGGCTCATCGTGGCTGGCGCTGACGACGATGCAATCCGCTCCCTGGAGCGCGTCGGCATTGCACCAACGGTGCCCAGCAGCATCGTCGATGTCGAGCACCTGTGTACCCGCATCAACCAGATCGATCCGTGGACTCAAGAGATCGTTCGCAGAGCACTTGCGGTGATTCCCGATCCTTGCGTCGTGAAAGTGAGCCGGCAATGAAGATCGTTCTCGTCCCCGGCAAGTTCTACGTAACCAAGAACAACGAGATCTGGTGTTGCTTTGACTTCGATCCGGCCAAAAAAGAGAGTGCACAAGCACAGTGCGTGCGCACTGATGGCAAAGTCAAAAGCTTCTCCAGCGACGGACGATGCAAAGGATCCAAGAACACGATCGTCTCAATGCTTCCGTACTGGGGAGCCGACGGTGACGCACGCCAACAGTTCGAGAGCGCATGCGAAGACGTACGCAAGCAAGTTCGAGAAGAGCTTCGCGAGATGATCGACAAGTGCAAGGTAGTGCTTACACACGCCAACGATCTGGTCGAGAAGCTAGAGGAAGCTCTCGATAAGCCATGAGGGCACAATGACCACGATGCACGCTCACGCGAATCTTCTTCACGTCATTCTGTCGGACGAACCATCGATGAAGGTGAAGCAGCTTCGTGAATGGATAAAAGATCTGCCCGACGAGACTCCGATCTGGTTCAACACGGGTGATGGCAAGCTCGCGCCCGTCACGGGCATCGCCAGCGGCGGTATCGGCGCGTCGTTCGGCTTCATGTCAGGCCCGTTCTTGGTCTTCGCATCTACCGAAGGCGCCACACGCGGCGTGCCAAGAAAATAACGACCGTGAAGGACTATCCCTCCATCTCCAGCGCCATCGGGCAGAACTTCCGCGAGATTCCACGCGCGCAAGTCTTCGACAAGATCGACGGTTCGTCGATGCGATCCGAGTGGAACCGCAAGCAGGGTTGGTACAAGCACGGCAAGCGAAGCGGTCTCACAGACGACTCGAATCCTCACCTCGTGAGCGCACCAACGCTCTTCATGGAGACCATGAGCGAGACACTCGCCAAGATCGCACGCGACAACCGTTACGAAGCTGTCGTCGTGTTCTACGAATTTTGGGGCAAGCTCTCCATCGCTGGCCTTCACACGGAGGGCGATCCCAAGTTCTTGACCATCTTCGACGCTGCTCCGTACAAGAAGGGCATCCTCGGACCTACAGAGTTCCGCAAGCTCTTCGAAGACGAAGTACCAACAGCTCGATACCTCGGCACGGTCCACTGGACGAGAGGCTACGTCGATCTTGTTCGTAAGGGCGAAGTCGAAGGGATCACACTCGAGGGCGTCGTCGCCAAGGCCGGCGAGAAGCACGACATCGTGCGAGCGAAAGCAAAGACCCAGCGTTGGATCGATCGCGTCATCGAAGTCCACGGGGAGTTGGCGGGAAGGAAATTCATCGAGTCATGAACGCAACCACCGAGACCTGGCAGGCACCGAAGCCCTTCGTGAAGTGGGCCGGCGGGAAGAGGAAGATCGTCCCGCTCATTCGCGAGCTAATGCCAAAGCACTTCGGCACCTACCACGAGCCCTTCGTCGGAGGCGGTGCGCTCTTCTTCGATCTGATGCCGAAGCACGCCGAGCTCTCGGACATCAACAAGAAGCTCATCACTGCGTACCGCGCGATCCGTGACGACGTCGAAGGCGTCATCCGCGCGATGAAACCGCTCAAGTACGACCTCAAGGTCTACATGCGTGTGCGCGAGCGCAACTTCGAAGCAGGAACACCTACGCAACGCGCGGCGGAGTTCATCTACTGCAACAAAACCGGCTTCAACGGGATGTACCGCGAGAACCGCGATGGCCAGTTCAACATCCCGTTCGGCCGGTACGAGAACCCCACGATCTGCGACGAAGCCAACCTTCGTGCTGTCGCACGCGCGCTCAAGGGTGTGGTGCTGCAAGACGAAGCGTTCGGGCGTGTGCTCAAGCGCGCGAAGAAGGGCGACTTCGTGTACTTCGATCCGCCGTACGCGCCGGTGTCTAAGACGAGCGACTTCACTGCCTTCTCGAAAGAAGGCTTCGGTGACGACGACCAGAAACACCTGCGCGACGTCGCTTTGGAATTGAAGAAGCAGGGCGTGGCCGTCGTCCTCTCCAACAGTTCGGCGCCCATCATCCGAGAGCTCTACGGGCGACGTGAGTTCAAGATCCGCGAGATCAGCGCAGCACGTGCCATCAACAGCGTGGCCGAGAAACGTGGCAACGTGACCGAGCTGCTCATCTACTGAAAGGAAGTAATCACATGCGTAAGTCAATCATTGATCATTTGCCGAGCATTACGAAGGATGGCGTATCGCTCGGGATCAGCGCCGGCGATCACAAGGCTGTAATCACCCAAGCCTCATACAATCAAGCAGAACGCTCTGTCGATGTAACGTTTGCAGTCAAGAGCGATGAATATCCAGGTGGTGCAGAGAGCACTATCCCATTCATCTTCGATCCCGAAGACGCTCAACGACTCACCAAAAAACAACGCTCTCTCGTAGATCCAGACATGTTTCGGATGCGCATGATCTACGACATATCCACAGCTACCACGACGGAGCTTCCTGCATACTTCGACCACAAGACCATCATTTCGTGGAGCAAGAAGCTTCTAGGCAAGGAGTTCATGTTCCATATTGAAGTAGATCCACTTCGATTCGCATTTCGTTCACTGGATACCATCGATTGAGACAAGGGAGCCACGAATGATAAGCCTGCGTGACGCTGTCCTCGCTTGGTGTGTTGCCGAGCAGAAGGAAGCCGCCATCTACAAAGAGACTCGCGATGCCATCAATCGCGAGCTCGATGCCGTAGGTGGTTACGCAACGACGTCCCCGAAGCGAGGCTTGTGTAGGAGTTTCTACCGCATGGAGGACGGCTTTGGGGGTGGAGTCGACCGAGAGGGCGAGCAGTACGGTGGAACTGGACCGCACGCCAATACAGTCGCTCCTCATCATCCCGAGGTCGGAGACCGTTGCTTCGCGCTCGAGTCAGCGCATCGCACGATCGCACTCGAAGCGAGCGCCGCTCGCAAGAAGGTCGAGGAGATCGCCGTCGAGCTCTTGAAGGGCTTGCCAGCCGGCGTCACACCCGAAGCCTTGTCTGCGGCAGCGCGAGCGCTCGTGCTGAGCGAAGCGTGATGACTTGCGCGGCTTGCTATCTAGCCGGCGTAGCGACGGTCATCGTCGTGGCGTTCATTGGCGGCTACATCGCTCGCGTGCGCGATCCACGGCACAACAAGTGGGGCTTCGACAAGAGGAAGTCATGACAACAGGCAAAGAAGCGGTTCTGATCATCAACGATTCCCTGAAGCGCAAAAAGGGAACGTTCGTTCTCGCGAAGGAGAACGGCACCAACATGCTCTTCACCGGCGCACCGACAGCCGCTCGATCAGAAAACGGCTACGTGATCGCGCTCGGACTCTCGCGCGAGCAAGTCGTGAAGCTTCGCGACATGTGCGAAGCCGCTCTCGAGGAGGAATCATGACACGCATCCAAGAGACCAGCCTGTACGTGTGGCGGGAGTTGGCCTTCCCGCTGTGGCACGAACCGCGACCTGCTTTCAACGAGTTTGTCTTCGTAGATGCCTTGCTCAAGAAGTCGGAGCTACGCACCGAAGTCACGCGCAAAGACCCCAAAGACGACAACGGACTGGCCGACAACAAAGGGTGGCTTCACTGGGAGTTCTCTATCCCGATCTCCAACGAAGAACGGTTGCGTATACAAGCAGAGCTCGACGAGCACTTCGGCGACACGCACTTCCGATGGGCCGGACACTGCGTCGTCACGCAGCTCTACGACACGATCGCGTTCGGTTGTCATTCGCCGCAGTGAGGGAACATGACTGAGCAAGAGCTGCGTGATCTCTACGTAGGCATCATGAAGCCGCACGACCTCGACTTCGACGACACGCAAGCGCGCTTCATCGTTCGTCAGTGGGATGGCATGGACGGATGCTGGACCGACTGCACCGACGAATCGGTGACTGCGCTCGAAGCGCTCGAGAGCTGGAGCAAGTACACCGAAGGTGGAACGAAGTGCACGAGCTTCAACGAGATCGATTACTACCGCATCTTCCCCGGTGGCACGCGAATGAAGTGGGATGGCTCCGACGGACGGGAGATGTTCCGGTGAAAAAGACCGCCGACTGCGTCCTCTGCGGGCTCATCGAGATGGCGAGCACTCAACTAGGCACCCGACTTGAGTCTGCGATCATCATCGGTATCAGCATGGGCATCAGCGTTGGCAGAGACGGCTCCATGCTGAAGGTGTGCGATCGGCACAGCAAGAAACTCACGCGCGCCATGAAGAAGATCAACAAGACCGTCGGCACACTCGCTAAGAAACCGACGCTGCAATGATCCTGGTGAAGAGCAAGCGACTGCCTAACGGGCAATACGCACTGACGAGCCCCTACAGCTATCAGTTCGTCGAAGCAGCACGCACGCTTCCCGGCATGTACTGGGACAAGAAACAGCGCGTATGGATCGGCTACGGCGACTCGGTGGGTGTCCTCAGCGCCAAACTTGCCAAGGACCGCGAGGCCAAGTTCATGGGCGACCTTCCACCTTCCGTGGCTTCCTTGTCGGTCCGCAGCGACGTGGATCAGGGACTTCGTGAGTCGCAGAAGAAGAGTGTGGCCTTCCTCGAAGCTGTTGCGTGTGAAGGCGCGATCCTTGCTGACGAAATGGGAGTCGGAAAAACTGCGCCCACACTTCGTGCGCTCGAACGGTTGGCGCTGCCTGCGGTCGTCGTAAGCCCTGCGATCATCAAGCGTGAATGGGTCAAGGAAGGCGCGCGTCTCGGCATCGACGTCCTCGAGCTTGCGGGGACGAAGCCGCCCGAAGGAGCGTGCATCGCTGCGTCGGATGGCATCGTCGTCATCAACTACGACGTGATTCACGCGTGGCTGCCGATGCTCAAGGGAGCACAAACCGTCGTCTTCGACGAAGGTCATGCTCTCACGAACGAGAAGAGTCGTCGAAGCAAGGTGTGCAAAGAGCTCGCACACGCTGCGAAGAATCGGATCGTGCTCTCGGGTACGCCATTCACGAACCGTCCTATCCAACTCTGGAACGTCGTCGACACGATCAGCCCTGGACGCTTCGGCAAATACATTCCCTACGCGAAGAGGTACTGCGAGGCTTTCCAAGAGGAAGTACCCAAACGCGGAGGCCAAGAGGGAGAAACTCAGAAGGTCTGGAACGTGAAGGGCGCTTCCCATCTCGACGAGCTCCATGATCGGCTCAAGCAGTTCATGCTCCGACGCACGAAGACGGAGGTGCAGCTCGAGCTGCCGCCGATGACTCGGCAGACAATCGAGATCGATGTTCCGAAGCAAGCGATCACACGCGACCTTCCGCAAGACATCGACGATGAGTGGATGCGGTGGGCGTTGTCTATCTCTGCACGTGGCAAAATCGATCAAGCTGTCGAGCTCGCGGCCAATCACCTCCTCAACGGCAGCAGCGTCATCGTCACGGCGCACAGGCACGAGGTTGCACGCGAGATCCAAACCTGCTTCGCGAAGGTAGGCATCGACGTCTTCATGGCGACGGGTGAGCAACCCATCAACAAGCGCATGAAGGTGATCGACGAGGCCAGCAAGAGCACACCCTGCGTCATCGTCACGACAACACATGCCGTAGGAGAAGGCATCAACACACTGACGTTCGCCGACGTCGCGATCATCGTCGAGCTCGACTACGTACCCAGGTGGCTTCTTCAATTTGAAGGACGCCTCTATCGCCCGGGTCAGCGGCGCAACGTCCTCGTGCAGTACCTCATCGGGCTTGGGACGATCGACGAGATCGTGCGTGACCGCGTACTCGCCAAGCTTGCGAACTTCGAAGCCGTTGTCGGCCCAACGGGTACGTCACTCAAGAGTGATCTCGGAGGTAGTGCCGCAGATGAAGCAACACTTCTCGCTGAGCTAGCCAACGCGCTGCGTGAGATGGAGTGAGCGAGCAACAGGAGCTAGGTGAGCGAGCAACAGGAGCTAGTGATGACGCTGAAACAATTGAGTGAAGGCATTGCCATCATCTGCAAGTACACCGACCACGGAAGTCATGACGTGGCTACTGAGCACGACGAGATATGGATCGGGCCGGCGGCTGCTTCCGAAATGGCGCTGACAGTCGAAGATATGGAAGCGCTCGAGGCGCTAGGCTGGGCTATCGACGTTGACGTGGACCGCTGGCATCACTTCACATGAACGCCGCTGTGAAGAAGATGAACCCTCTCGGAATCGGAAGCAGCTTGACCGCGTCCGTTCCGTTCTGCTCTACGAGTCTGATCTATCGAGCAAACAGCCGCATCGTTGATATCGTTGAACGGCTTTCGCTCATCGCGTTGCGAACAGCGCTCGAACGCATCGGCATCCGTCGAACCGGCGTTCGATCGCGCGACGAGATCGCTCTCATTCGTCATCGTATTGAGGATCATGTACGTGAGCTGTCGTCGACGATGGCGATCGACTTCGCTAAAATTCCCACCGTCGAGTACATCACGTGGACAGTACAGAAGCCACTTACCTCGAAGGAAGTGCAAGAGCAGTTCCCAGGCGTGCAGTTTGATTCGTGACCGACAAGGGAGCCACGAAGGTGGTAGCCTTCTTCTATGCTGACGTGGCCCATCGAGACGATCGCGGGTGAGTCCGTACAAGCGCGCGCAGTGCGCGTGTGGGAGACAGCGCTGGCCGATGGCCCAATGGGCTATCGAGTGCGCCCCGACGACTACGCGAACTTCATCAACGCGACGACGCCGGCAGGCATGGTCGGCAAGACACCTGTCGTGAGCATCGCTTCGTGGGCGACGAGCTGTGCGATTGGACAGCGAGCTGCATTGATTCAGGCTCTTCGCGCGATTCTCCAACCGCAAGGTCCGGCCATCAACGCGAGTGGCATCTTCGTGTACCTGGATCTCTACGAGACATCGAAGATTTGGGTACCGAACGACGGGAAGCTCATCGTGCAGCCCGCTGATATTCCCTACTGGGCGAACACAGGAACGGACGGGCACGTAGAGATGGTTCGCCGCGTTCGACCTGATGGCACCGTCGAGACTGCTGGCGGCGGTGGCGGCAGCGACGGCACGATGTGTTCGTTGCGTACGAAGCCAGCGGGGTGTCTCGATCCGTACGGTCGGCACTTCCATGGTGTCTGGCGCATCGACGAGACCATCCTTCCTCCATCACCAGAAGCAGCAGTCGGTGAACGCGTCGATCCGGCTATGCCACCCGACAGCGGTTTGACCGGCAGAGCAGTACGAGGTGAACTGTTGGGTGTGGTGCACCATCCCGAGTTCGACGTCACGCATCCAGACATCCTCGCGAAGCTTACAGGTGATCGCGCCTGACAGAGCTGCAAGTCTGGTGGTACATTCGCGCCATGCAAAAACTCATCGTTCTTGCCGTCGTGTTGCTCACGGCGTGTCCGCCAACACCGCCGTCACCGCCGCCGCAGCCCGATGCAGATGAAGCCGGCGTTGATGACGCTGCTTCACCGCAAGACGCAACTCCAGCACCCGTCGATGCAACACCGGCTCTCGACGACTGCGCGCGTGCTCAAGCGACGCTCGAGAAACTCGGGTGCAAGAGCCCGGTGGGACAACCTCTCTCCAAGAACAAGCATGGTGTACCGTTCGCCGTGACCTGCCGTGAAGACGCAGCCAACAAGCTCGACGTCCATCCAGCGTGCATCGCTGCCGCTACCAACTGCGACGGAGTCAAGAAATGCTCACTCTGATCCCGCCGACGAATCCGCTTCCGCTCGTTCTTCGAACGGGAGTGCACCCGACAGCGCTCTACCGTCCCGACACGAATCGCATCGCGTATCGCTCCTTCTCGAGCGTGCAGCATCACTTCAAGGCACTCGCCAAGTCGACGGCGGGCACCGATCACGAGATCAACGACAGTGCCGTTCCGGTCAAAGATCAGCTCGCACTCGGAAGCTGCGTGCTCAACGCGCGTACGGCAGCAGCCGAGATCGCGCTCGCACTCGAAGGATTGCCGTTCGAGGAGTTGTCGCGACTCTTCGCGTACTTGCTCTGCTCGATGGCGCAAGGGACAGTTGGACAGGACACCGGCACTGAAGTGTCTCTCGCGGTCGAGCGCACGAGCTCCATCGGGTTCTGCCAAGAGAAGATCTGGCCCTACACCGACGATCTGAACAAGTTCTTCGTACCACCGCCGGACGCGCTCGCGTCGGTGCTTCAAGGATCGGACAACCGCCCGACGGCCGACTTCAAGATCGACGACAACGATCCCGTCAACAAGGCGGACCAGTACGAAGCTTCCGTTCGCGCAGATCACTCCGTGCAGATCGGTTCACCGGTCGATGGTGCCATCCAGAGCTACCAGCCTGGTGGAGTGCTCACGCGACCCGATTCGAACGCCATCATCGGCGGTCACTCGTGGCTCATTACGGGAGTGCGCTTCGTCGCAGGCAAGCGCCAGTTCAAGTGTCGCAACAGTTGGAGCGCTGGCTATGGCGAGAAGGGCTACTTCTGGATCGACGAGGACTTCGTCGAGTGGGATCAGTTCGGCGATTCATGGGTCTTGACGCGACTTGACGCACTAGAGTTCTGAGGCGTGCAACGTACCGCGCGAGTGATGTAGACTGGAGCCTGCATCCTCTTCGTATTCCACCATCCGGCTCCAATCCGGCTCCTCAAGGAAACAAGCCATGAACGTTGCAGTGCCGCTCTACGCAATCATCGACGTCGCCGACGCTACCGAAGCAGCTCGAGCGAAGGCAGCCATCGAGAACCTCCTCAAGAACGACATGGTCAAGATGACGCTCGCGAGCGCAGGAGTTCGCGTACGCATGATGACCGTCGGCGATCCGTACCCGTGCGAGATGCCGCAACCTCAGCAACCACAACAACCGCAGTACCCACAACAACCACAGTACGGCGGCAACGGTCGTCGGTAGGAGACGGTCATGGCGACGAAGAAGAAGAGGAAGGTCTTCAAGCTCCCGCGCCTCTCGCGCAGCGAGATGGATGCACTCGTTCACATGTGCATCTACACCTCGGTGTGTCCACGATCGGCATCCGTGGCTCGCGCGTTCGATGCACTCGTACGCAAGGGCTACGCTCGTCGGTGTCGCATTCCACTTCGTCATCCTGTCGCGCAAGCGCTCGTCAAGGGAAAGGTCGCGCACTGCTACAAGGCGACCGACACCGGGATGAAGGCACTACGTCTCGTGTACCATCGTCGATAGTCGGAGCTGCTATACGCGCTGATCAGCCGGTGCTATACGTCGGCAGGTGATCCCGAAAATCGTGCACCACGTGTGGCCGGGAGACAGCCCGTTTCGCACAGAGATGCATCGGTTTCGAGAGAGCTGGCAGCGGCTTCACCTGGATTGGTCTTTCTTTTTCTGGAGAAAGCACGCGTTCGGTTCGACGTTTGATGAACGCGTAGCAAACCTGCTCGCAGATCGTCGCTACACCGTCGTCTTGAAGAGCGACGTGCTGCGTTTGTGGGTCCTTCACGAGTTCGGAGGGATCTACTCCGACACGGACGTGGAGTGCTTGAAGCCGTTCGACAACTTGCTCACTCCCAAGGGAGGATTCTTTTGTGGTCGACACGACGCGAGGTACTTGTCGACCGCTGTGATGGGATCAGTTCCGAAACATCCGCTACTTGCTGCGATGCTCGATGAAGCACTTCGACGCGTGAGCACAAGAAGCGTTGACGAGTGCAACTACCGTCCGAACGAGATCACAGGTCCGTATCTATTGACCGATCTCGTAAACGAACGCACCGACGTGACTGTTCATCCGTCTGAGTGGTTCAGTCCGATCACGGGTTCAGATCTTCGCGCGCGCATGCATGAGCCCACGCCGCATGCGTATGCCAAACACTACTTTTTCGGCTGGGGCACTGACGGTTGGCAGCACAAGCAGAGGTTTGAGTAGATGATTCCGAAGACCATTCATCAGATCTGGATTGGCCCGAATCCTCCTCCTGCGGCAATGATGGCGACGTGGCAGGTGATGCATCCCGACTGGCAGTACAAAGTCTGGACTGACCACACGGGTTGGGAGAATCAGGCACAGATCGACGCCATGCCCGAGTGGAACGGTAAGGCTGACATCATGCGCTACGAGATCCTCGAGCGCGAAGGTGGCATCCTCGTCGACGCTGACTCCGAGTGTGTCCAACCACTCGACGAAACGTTCCTTGATAACGAATCGTTCGCTTGCTGGGAGCACGAAGTCTTGCGTCCGGGACTCATCGCAGCGGGCTACGTCGGCGCAGCAAAGAGCTCGCCGCTCATGCGCATGTGTATCGATGCCATCAAGTCGAGGGACGTCACCGCCAAACGCGCATGGGAAACTGTTGGCCCCGCACTACTGACCGAGATGGCACGTGGTTACCCATCGCTGCGCGTCTACCCCGCGCGCATGTTCATCCCTGAGCACTACTCGGGCACACCGGCGCCTGGCGACGCTCCCATCTACGCACGCCAACACTGGGGAAGCACTTTCGGCTACGACAAGATCATGACAACAAGCAGCGCAGGACGATGGAACGACGCGTACAAGAACGCTGACCCTTACGCAGCACAGCCCTATGGAGAGGGCACGACGTACGCAAAAGGCGCCGAGTACCTGAAAGGTCTCTCCATCGAAGACTGGGGTTGCGGCCTCGGCTGGATGCGAAAATTTGTCGATCCAGGGCTCTACTGGGGCGTCGATGGTTCGCACACTCCGTTCGCCGACAATTTCGTCGACCTCTGCACGTACCGCTCACAGGCCGAGGCCATCTTCATGCGCCACGTCCTCGAGCACAACGAGCGCTGGCTCGACATCCTGCGCAACGCCGCAGCTTCCTATCAGAAGCGCATGGTGCTTGTACTCTTCACGCCGTACCAAGAGACGACGCGCAAGCTCGCGACACACGAGTACACACCTGGCGTGTTCATCCCTGATTTCGGGTTTGCCCACGACGACATCGCACGCGAGCTCGCGCCGTTCGTGAAGCACGAGGAGACGCTTCACACCGGTACACAATACGGCATCGAACACGTCTTCTACTGCGAGAAGCCGTGAAGCTGCTCCCGGTACAGCCTGAAAACTCGGCCGGCGTTAGCTACGTCGGTACCTCTCCACTCGAGGGAGTCACTCAGCTCAACATCCTGAAGCACTGCGGGTGTCGATCACATCATCGTGTGCTCGAGATCGGCTGCGGTGCACTGATCGCAGGCTACCCGATCATGCAGTACCTCGAGCCAGGTCACTACACCGGGCTTGATCCCAACCATTGGTTGTACGAGAACAGCCAGAAGATCGAAGAAGTTGCTCACACGGTCAAAGAGCGCCAAGCGACACTCGCTGCGCGAGCCGACTTTCGAGCGCCGGACGGTGAACCGTTCGATTACGTCCTGTCGCACAGCATCTTGAGCCATGTCTCGAATGATCAGTTGACCGAGTTTTTCGACGCTATGGCCGCGCAGGTTGCGAAGGACGGAACCATCGCAGCATCGATTCGACTTGCTGAAGGCAACGCGTTCGGTTCGCCAGGCAGTTCTCTTCATGGAGACCACTACAAAGAGTGGCAGTACCCTCACGTGTCCTGGTTTCGTCTCAATGACGTGATTGCGCGCGCCGAGAAGGCTGGGTTGTCAGCGCATGTCGAGCCGCTCTTCACACAGATGATCCTGGAGACCAACAGCAACTCGGTGCACGACTGGCTCGTCTTGCAGCACAACACGGCGAAGCGCTACGAAGTGTTCCACGACTGGTACTCGAAGGACGGTAGGGGCAGCGGACCCGGAAGTGGCGTTCAATACACCGAACGGTTTCGAGGCTTTCTTGAAGCGTTCATGAACGATCACGGCATCGAGACCGTGGTGGACTACGGATGTGGCGACTGGCAGTGGGCACAACTCGTTCGTTGGGGCGATCGGACGTACACCGGCTTCGACATCGTTCAACCCCTCATCGAACGCTTGAACCGGCAACACGCGACCGATCGCATCTCGTTCCAAGTCGTCGACGACGTTCACCACTTCGAGCCACCGAACTGCGATCTCCTCATCTGCAAGGATGTGCTCCAACATCTTCCGAACGCCGAAGCCGCCGCGATGGTGACGCGATTCGCGAAACACGCCAAACACATCCTGTGGGTGAACGATCGTGATCCGAACTCGAGCGGTAACAACACAGACACGGCCGTGAGTGGCTACCGACGCATGGATCTTTCAAAGCCACCGTTCTCTATCGAGGGGCAAACGCTCTTCGAGTTCGGTTTCGCACCTGATCACAAAATCGTCTTCTGGCAACGCGGAGGCAGGTGACGATGACAACGCTCTGTCTAGTGATGATTGTGCGTGACGAGGAAGCCGTCATCGAACGGTGCCTCCGATCGATACTGCCTCTCATCAGCTCGTGGTCCATCGTCGACACGGGCTCGACAGACAAGACCAAGGAGATCATCCGCGAGGTGATGAAAGACATCCCCGGTGAGCTGCACGAGCGCCCGTGGAAAAACTTCGCACACAACCGTTCGGAGATGATCGAGCTCGCGCGTGGCAAAGCCGACTACGACCTCATGCTCGATGCCGATGACGTGATCGAAATCACGGAAGGCTTCAAGCTCCCGGAGCTCGACAAAGACAAGTACGAGCTCGTCGTCAAGTACGACAACATCACGATGCCACGACCACACATCTTCAAGAACGACGTTGGCTTCCACTTCGAGAGCGTGCTCCACGAGTACCTCCACAAAGACGGAGAGCAGACGCAGGGAATGCTCGAGGGCATTCTCTACCGTGTCGTCGGCGGAGGTGTCCGTGGACGAGATCCCGTCGCCAAGTACAAGAAGGACGCTGAGATCTTGAAGGGTGAGCTCCTCAAGAACCCACACAGCCCTCTCGCTCCGCGCTACGCCTTCTATCTTGCGCAGAGCTACAAAGACACGGCAACCATGCTCTTCGGACAAAAGCCAAACGGAGAAGACTCCACCAAGCGCATCCAAGAAGCGACCAAGTACATGCAGAAAGCACTCAAAGCGTACGAGCGTCGCGCGACGATGGGTTCCTACTTCGAAGAGGTGTTCGTCTCACTCCTCGAAGTCGCGAAGCTTCATCTGCTCCTCAAAGCTGGAGAACACACCGTTCACGACGCGTTCATCAAGGCGTACGAGTTTCTTCCTCAACGTGGAGCCGAACCTCTCTACTACCTCGCACGGCACTACCGCCTGAAGAACCGTTTTTCGTTGGCCTACGTCTACGCAAAAGCGGGTGTGTGCATTCCGATGCCGCTCGGGCTCTTCGTCGACCACGACATCTACGCGTGGCGAATCTACGACGAGCTCGCACTCGCAGCCTTCTACACCAACCGCTTCGCCGAATCGTACGACATCAACAAGCAGCTACTCGATCACGGCGGCATTCTCGAAAGCGAAGCTCCTCGTCTTCAAGAGAATCTTCGCCACAGCAAAGAGAAACTCGAGGCACTCGAATGCGCCGTCTCGTGAATGAAGTGCTCTTCGTATCGGTCGAGTGGGGCATCGTCGTCCTCGCTCTCGTCATCGTCAGTGGCATGACCATCTCAGGTTGCATGCGTGAAGAAACACGTTCGCGCTCAGGGTTCGTACTTTTTTGACGTCGGTAGACTGCGAAGGCGAGTAGCAGTACAACCGAACCATGAAGATCATGCACCTCTTCGTCGCGACCGTGTTCCTCGTCGGATGTACGAAGGTGATGGCATCGAAGCTGCCCACCGACCTTCAGAACGCAGAAGAATGCGTCGTGAGCGACATCGAAAAGGGAGTCGTCGACCCAACTCAATGGGCGCAGGACTGCACGAGCCAAGAATTGGCTATCGCCATCGACATCGGAGAGCTGCTATTGAAGTCGCGGTCGTTCTCGGCTGCACATCCCACGCAAGCAACTGCGATGCGCCTGAACCTTCCGGCTGCGCGTTCGAAGCTCGCGCCGGCGTCGTCCAGTAGCGCACGATGACGTGAACTCACGCGGCTACAACGGTTACGTCAACTGGGCGCTCTACGCGATCCTTGGTCGCACGGGCGAAGCCGACGGGATCATGGAGGAGTACGGACCGGACATCTATGACACCGTTCGATACTTCCAGACGAACCGTCCTCCGACTCTTCGCACGCTTTACCGTGGTGTGCTGATCGAACCCGAAGTCGTAGCCGCTGGTACGCTTCCGCCTGAACCACGAGTCACTTTCGTATCGTTCTCCGAAGACAAGAACGTCGCGTGTTGGTTCGCGGATCCTACGTCGTACGTAAGCAAATTCGTACGCCAGCAACGCTCGCGTGTTGAAGGGTTCGTCATCGAGTACAAGCCGAAGCTCGAGGACGTTCTCTTTCACTACTCATGGGGCTTGGCATTCCCACTGCCTGACGGTCGCAAGGCTCCGCTCAGCGTTTTCGCGCGGATGCACCCGGACATCGACGTGACGCAGTTCGATTGGAACCTACGCACGCAGAAGGAAGTGATCGTGAAGCCGATCACACAATCGCTACCCGTCAAACCTTTCGCGGCGTGGACCTGTCCAGCTACCGACGAGCTCGACAACCGCTTCGTACCGCCTATGTTTCGATGAACGACAAGGAATCCACGGAAGAATGCTCGACCCTGCGTATCTCTACGCTTCAAGCCTCCCGGACTTGGTTCGCTTGGCACACTTCGCGAAGACAGCCGTGCCTCGTCAGAGGCCATTCGAGAACGAGGCGGCGTACAAGTATCGTCTCGTGAACGCCATCCTTCGCGGATGGAAGCGCGCTAGACCGAGAGCCCAGCGCGACGGAGGGTCGTTCGTAGGTTCCGTGAAGCACGCCAGTCGCTCGGTGAACTTGACGCGAAGACCACGGCACCTGTCGGCGACTGGAACTTGAGGTGACCGCTCTTTGTCGGGCCCACCGTCCATCCTTGCGCTTGAGCAGCGTCGACGAGCACACGGAACTCAGGATGGATGGCTGGATTCTCGTAAATTCGCGGCATTCGCGGTGACGTGTGCTTGGGCGCAGCACGGCCCATGAGCGCAAGACCACCGAAAAAGCCACCAATCGTGAGGATGAGCCCAACGGTTGCGAGAATGACGGGCCCAGTGCTTGGTCGAACGATCTCTTCAGGCTCCCAAGCAACACCGGGCGGAAAAGAAGCGACGATGTTGCTCGGTAGTGCTGGCGTTGGACACACGCCGGCGCTGGATGGAGTGCAACTGAAGATCGGAACGCCAGGCTGACGCAGGATCTTGAGCGGACCTTCATGCGACACGAGACCAGCTAGTTCGGGGTCGCGGTAGATGTCGGCAAGATCTCTTGGACGGTCATCGACGATGCAGTCGCGATGGACGAGCGTGATCGTTTGGGCGTAGTCCGCCTGTTGAAGATCGTGACGCAACCAATCTGTTCCAGGGCCTTGGATCATCCAAAGACCCGACGTCGCCGGAGAGTTGGAGCACGGTTGACCAGGCGGACACACGCCGTGGTAGTACCAGCCGTAGTTCGCAGCATGGCCTGGGGCTTTGAGAAGGTCGTTCGTCAGCACCCACGGCTTGCCGACGGTTTGTGCGATGCCGGATCGACCTGTCTTCGCGATGGCTGCATCGATCTTGCTCGAGATGAACCTCATCGTCGACGTGAGGGTCATGTCGTTCAAACCGAAACCGTGGCCACGCTCCGCGACGACGGGCCAATCCGCCGGCTTATGAAACGCCCACATCGTGATGGGCGGAAGGTCTACGGAGCGTTGAAGGTACAGGAGGTCCCGCAGCTTCGGCGTCGGGAAGAGACATCCGAGCGCGTCCGCTATTTGCTGCATGAGATAGGCGCCGACGCCCCACCGCACACCGTCGATCTTGAGACAGTCGGTCGACATCAAGAACTTGCCGGTGTGGTTCTTGTACGTCGAGGTGACGTAAGAGAACGGCATCTCGTAGTTGCCGTTCGTCACCGCGTCGAGAATGACGGAAGCGTAGGCAGGATCACTCGAACGAGCGGGTAGCGCGAGGACCATGGAGCGAGCCTATCATGCACGACGGGCTAGAGTAGACCGGCGATGGCAAGCGACCCCAAGGACGGCGAGTTCGATCAGGAAGAGCGCTCGACGCTTGTGTCTTGTCTTGCGTGCGGTGGCGATTGGCTACGCAGCAACGACGACAGCACATCGCATCAACACATCATCTGTCGATGGTGCACCCAAGGCGCGATGACCGCAGATCAAGCAGCAGCGTGGAAGACGTGGCGCATACGCCACAAGTCATCGCCCTAGCCGCTGTTCTTTCACGGCTCCTGCCACCAGGCCACCCTAAACGCGGGACCATGTCCGCGCCAACGCACGAGGGCGCTCGCGATCTCTTCGACACTGGGCCAGCGGTCTTCCCGCCAGACCGTGCCGGCCCATACGTCGGCACAATGGTGCTCGGCGTCGTCGTGCAAATAGACATGTGCGACGTACGGAGGCGGCGCTTCATCCTCGAAGACAACCACAGACACGATGTTCGCGGCGCAGATGCGATCTTGTGTGCGCCGGAGATCCGACTCTTCTTCGTACGTATCGAACGCTTCGTGAAGTTCGTCGGTCATCTCGTGTCGTGCGATCTAGTAGTGCTTCGCGCCCGCGAACTCTTTGTAACGGCGTCCGAGGAAATTCTTCACGCGAGGTGTGCTCTTCGTGATGCCTTCCCACATCGAGTACGCCATGCGCGAGTCGGTGCTGTAGCCGAACTTCTGCGCCCACGCTTCGAACGTCCCGCCCGTCTCTTCGAGGCTGCGCGCTTCACGGCACAAGCTGTAGAGGACGTCGGCTGCTCGAGGTTCGTAACCGGGCGTCGTGAAGAACGGAATCTTCATGCGACGCGTGCGGTACTTCATCGTCACGTCCCAGGCGATCATCTGCTGCATCGTGGGCGACGGAGACGTTGCCGTTCCGTGTTTCGAGTCGACGGTGATCGCTTCCTTCGCTACGAGGCGTTCGAGCTCGGTGGCCATGACGCCTGTATAGCAGAAGCTAGTTCGGCTGCGTACAAGAGTCGCAGAGCCATTCCCACAGTTCGCCGACGCACGTCCACGGCTTGATGTTGAGCGGAGTGCCATCCCTCCACGCACCGTGTCCTGTACGAGCAGCAGTGGCGTCCGTGCGTAGACCACAACGCGAGCACTGCACCGTGCCACGCGTGCATCTCGGGCAGAGCCAGAAAGCATCATCACCTACAGTTTCGGGTGCAACGCTCCCGCTGATGTCGTGCCAGCCTTCCATGCGAAGCACGTGGGAGTCCGTCACTAGCGCTTTGTTACCGCACGCGAAGCACTTCACGTCATCCTCGCTCGGATCTCGCGCCGGAGGTTCTCCTCGTATGCCTTACGTGCGTACTTGTGATCGAAGTAGCTCTTGCTGAGAGCAAACGCTGCGCTGAAAACCGCGCTCGCGAGAAAAATTCCTTCGACCACTTGGAGCGACGACAACGGTTGGCGAGCCGGTTCAGGGACCGTTGGGGTTTGTGCAGCGCATGAAGTAGGCGCCGTCGGGCGATAGACCGTCGCTCCATGGAAGCATCCGTGAATGAGGTTCCCTTGCGCATCGTGCGACCACGTATGGGGATCGACACGCACGATGAGCGGCTCGCCGTTGACGCAGATCGTCTCGTAGAAGCCGAACGGTTGGTTCGAGTGAAATGCAAGCTGCGTAGCGAGCCGCACAGCCGGTGCTGGCGGTGTGCCATCTACCTTCGTGTCCCAAACGCGATAGCCAGCAGGCGGCGGAGGCGTTGTAGGGCAGGCCCCAAGCATGGGTCGATCCTACACGAAGCCTGGCGGCGAGACGTAGAGGCGAGCTTGACTCGATGCACCCGATGGAAGTGACACACCATCTCGAGTCACGGTGAACTCGACGTAGAGGCGCGTGCCGCCGTCGTTGACCCAATCGCTCGGAGGTGGCGAGTGTTTGACATCGCCAACCGCGAAGTCGCTCCCGAAGCGCTGCTGCATCTGAGCTACGGTGAACTGTTCAGAGGGCAACGCGACGTCGCTGAACCGATAAACAAGGTTTTTATGCAACAACGACTGTGGTGGTATCGATGTCCATGTGATGGAACCTCGCGCCGCCGACTTACCAAGAAATGCGTACGCAATCCCTGCGATGACGACGGCACCGCCGCCGATCACTACAGCAGCGATGAGTGGGCCGCGCATCAGATCGCCAAGCGACTGCCGACAGTAAAGACCTTCTCTCCATGCGACACATCGAGCACGATGTCGTTCGTCGAGTCGTTGATCACCACGAAACGCCAACGATGACCGCTATCGCTCGAGGGCCAGTCATTCGGAATCGTTGCGTCCCACGATCCGACGACCATGAAACCTTTCTTGGCGAGCTCGGTATTGGCGAGATCGATCGAAGCCAGTGACGGAGGAGCGCTGAGAAGCCACATGCCGCCCGCATGGAAGGTGATGCTGCCGTGCGTGTCCGGTGGCACCTCCGTCCATGTGATCGGAGACGGAATGGCTGCTGGAACCGGTCCCGTAGGGCAGCTCAACACCTGGAGGACGATGCCCAGCTTTGTGAGCTCACTCGTTGTGTACGAACCGAGGAGAGCCGCTGCGATGTCACTCTTGTAGGGCCAGATGACTTGCAGGCGGCTATGTACCAAGCCGTCGTTCGGCACTGGCCAGTCGCTCGGCATGGGCGTGTTCGGCGGATAGCTGTAGGGACCACGAACCTGCCCGTTGATGGTGACCGCAGGAAGCCACACACCCTCGACCGTGATCCCTCGTGGCAGTTGCGGAGCCATTTTCTGGAGAATGACTTCCCACTCCTGCTCCGAAGCCGGATAGACGTTCGCCTTGGCGACGAGCTCTTGAGGCACACCGACATCGATGCGGTAGTGGCCCGGCGTCGCGAGAGCGGTGAGACCCTTCGGGGTCCACGGCTGACTACACGTTGGTGTCCCTCGCTTGTGTGTGACGGCGTACGCCACACCTCCCACGAGCACCACACCAAGTCCTGCGAGGAGCGCTACACCGCCTGGTGTCTGCCAGAACGGCTTCGAAGGAGCGGGTGCATCCGGGTTGAGGTAGTACATTCCTCGAATCTACCCGTCGCAGAGGAAGGTGTCATCTACCTCGTGGCTCCCTTGTCGGTCCGCTACTTCAGGTACGGGTGCTTCACAGACCAAGCGATTGCCGAGTCCAAACGCATCGAAGCCATCTCGGCGCGCTCGGGGCCATCGCCGCCGACGTAGTTGCGTAGCCCTGCACCGGCGCGAATCGATTGTCGTGCCATGGCGTGTGCAACGCGCGCGCTGTTGCGACGATGACGTTGTCGATCTTCGTCGGACATGTCCGGTGTTACGAGGCCATCAGTCTTTGAAATCTCGCGCACGACTTTGTCTCTCGGTGCAGAGCACGCGTTCTGCCAGCCACCGTCCGCGAAGAATCGAATTGAGCCACACTCGTAGTGGATCTGCCAGATCGAGACAGCTTGACCGCCATCGCATGTGCCGAGCTGCATGAGACTGACGGCCTCATCGCCTTTCTTTCGCGCTTCGTTGACGGACAAGATGGGTGCGTGCTTCTTCGCGACGGTGTGTTTCAGCACATCGAGGTTGCACCCCGTTCCACGCGCCATGCACATGGTCGCCCAAATCTGGCAGTAGCCTTGGTCGACGTAGTCACGGTAGCGATCCTCGAACCACGCGATGCGTGCAAGAACGATCGCTTCACGTGCACCGCTGCTGCCATCCCAAATGCGCGGACGCTCGAGCGCGACCCACGCGATGTCGCGAGCGATCTCGGCGAGAAGCGTCGCGTTGCCTGCCATCGGTCCCTTGTTCCACTCTTGCATCGCGGTGAGCACGTAGCCTGCAAGCGCGCCCGTCTGTTCGGGTTCTCGCGGTTCTACGAACTCGATCACTACGGGATCGACTACTCGAGAACCGTGTACTTCGATCGCACCCACCAATGTTGATGGTGCAACGAGCTTCACCTCGGCTTGCGAAGAACGTGAAGGCATCCACATGAGGACTGCGAATGCGCTGATGAGGACCGCGAGAACAATGAGCGTGGTTCGTTTCAGCATGGCGCCGTTATGGCCACACTCCGCGCGTGATGCAAGTGAGATCGTCTTCAAGTCTGCATTACGGTTGTAATGCACCAGCTCGCGGATTGTTTGCAACGTTGCCGATCGGCAAGATAATTTTTGCTATACACGTCGCCGAAATTGTTGCGTTTTGCGCACGAGTCTTAGTCTTGCGATGAGAGGGATGAAGCGATACAAGTGTGAACAGAGCTCCACATCGACCGTCAACGTTCGCTCGAGGTCAACGTCATGGGAAAGAGTCTTGAACGCGTCGGCTTTGCTGCCGGTACATACCCGCTGCCTCGAACAGTTGGAGCTGGGCCGACAGGACCGACTGGACCCACCGGACCTTCGGGTGGTCCTACGGGACCGACTGGCGCAACGGGATCAACAGGTGCAACGGGTTCGACAGGCGCGACGGGAACAACCGGCGCTACCGGAGCAGGTGGTGCGGGTCTCATCGCGACGGCATCTTCAACAACCACCGGAGGTCAAGCCGGTCCCGTCGGTCCTGGCCCAACGTTGCTTCACCCGGATATCGTCTACGCCTCGGGCGGTGGTGAAAACCTTCTCGTGGATGGTGCGTATCGCTTCGTGAACGCCAGCGGTGGCCCGATCGGTGTTTCGGTAAGCGTTGCCGTCACGGGTCAACCCCTCAAGATCGTCTCTGCAACGGTGCCTGCTGTCGGAAGCGTGACCATTCCTTTCGCAAATCGTTACACCGGTCTCGCTGGTGCCATCACCGTCAACGTGACGGCGACTGCGGCTGTGCCTGGTGTGGCGATCGGTGTCGATGATTGCACCTCGGTCATCGAGCGCACGACGGTCTGAACATGGATCGCCGTCCAACAAACTTCGCAGCCAGCACCTATCCGCTTCCACAACAGAACGGTGGCGCAGGTGCTTTCGATGATCTCTTCGGCAACGGTGCGCTCGGCGATGTAACAATCAACGTGATAACGCCCGGCTTCATCGGCGGCGACTACACGAACTTCACGCTCGGTCCGCTTGGTTTGCTCACACCACCACTCGGACAAGGGATCGTGATCCGCGCGCGCGACAAGATCACCATTCACGGAGCGATCAACGCGAACGGATCGATTCCACCGATCACCGGACCAGGAAGTCCGGCAGCGCTCACGATGGGCGATCTCCAAAGCGCTGCCGCTGGTGGCTCGGGTGGCGGTGGTGGAGGCGCCGTCGGCAACGGTCAGTCAAACTTCGGCGGCGGTGGTGGCGGAGGTGGTGGCCCGAACATCGGTTACATCGTCGGCACATCGTCGAGCCCCGGCAACAACGGACAAGGCGGCGCACCAACGATGCCAGGAAATCCTGGTACAGACGCAACAGGAGTCGGCGTTGCGGGAGGCCCATCGCCATGGCTCTTGCAAGTGCTCAGGCTTCCGACGTGGCGTGTATTCGCAGGCGGCGTCGGCGGACAGCAAGGACAGCAGGGTCCGCAAGGCGGACAGGGTGGACCTGGCGGTGGTGGTAATGGAGGCAACGGCGGCAACGGTGGTGCAGGCGGTCCAGGTGGTGCCGGTGGTGCAACCATTCTGCTCATAGCGCCCATCATCGAGCTCGATCCAGCAGCTCAGCTCCTCTCAAACGGTATCTTCGGTGGACCCGGCGGTGACGGCAGCGTCGGACAAGATGCGGGTCTAGGAACAGGTGGCGGTGGTGGTGGAGGCGGTGGCGGTGGTGGCGGAGGTCAAGGTGGCTGCGGTGGATTGATCTACTTGCTCACGCAATCACTCTCAGATCCCGGTCCGTGCACGAAGAGTGTGCTCGGCGGCGGAGTTAGTGTGTTTGGAGCAAGCGCACTCGGCGGCGCAGGCGATGGCGCAGGTGCAGTGGGTGGCGCGAGCGGCAAGGGCGCAGCAGGTGCAGCGGGCTCTGTCGGAATCGTGTTCCAGTACATTCTCTGATCGAGAACGACAAGGAAGCCACGAGGGAGTCAATGGGACGAGCTACCGATCGCGTGGGCTTCGCAGCCGAAACGTATCCGTTGCCACGTACGGCGGGCGGAGGAGCGACGGGATCAACAGGACCAACGGGACCGACAGGTCCGATGGGCGGTCCGACCGGTGCGACCGGCGCAACCGGTGCGACCGGAAACACAGGATCGACAGGAGCAACCGGAGCCGGAGCAACAGGAGCTACGGGCGCGACCGGTGTAGCAGGAGCTACGGGCGCGACCGGTGTAGCAGGAGCTACGGGCGCGACCGGTGCAGCAGGAACTACCGGTGCAGCCGGTGCGACCGGATCAGCAGGAGCCACGGGACCAACGGGAGATACAGGAGCCACCGGCGCAACCGGATCAGCAGGAGCTACTGGCGCGACTGGCGCAACCGGATCAGCAGGAGCTACTGGCGCGACTGGCGCAGTAGGAGCCACCGGCGCAACAGGTGATACAGGAGCAACTGGCGCGACCGGTGCAACTGGATCGGCAGGAGCAACTGGCGCGACCGGTGCCGCAGGCGCAACCGGTGCAACTGGATCAGCGGGAGCTACCGGATCGGCGGGAGCAACAGGATCGGCTGGAGGCGTCTTCGGAGATCTCTCTGACGGTACGTTCACCTTCGATGGAGTCGCGACACCGGCTGGATTTACTCGTGTTGGGGCTGTCTACACGGCTACACGCGACAATTTCTTCGACTCCGCGACGATCAACGCTGGCATCACCGTCAAGATGAATGCCTTCCGAATCTTTTGCTGGACTGGGCTCACGATCGCCGCGACCGGTATTCTCTCTACGGACGGCGCGGATGGAGTTGCGTTGTTTGCTGGCCTCGGCCAGACGTCGCACACCCTCGCAGGCAGCGGAGATGGAGGTAACGGCGGCAAAGGCAATCCAGTTGCATCTTCTCCGCCGACAGTCGGACAAAACACGTTCGGATCGCTCGGAGGAGCTGGCGGAAAAGGCGGCGACACAAGCGCTATCAATCTCGGTGCAGCCGGTGGAACGACTGCGCTGCCCGGTGTCGATTCCAGCGTCCCGCGCTACTCTCCTGCGTCTGTCTTTGGGCAAGCCATCGGTGCAGGCGGATCGCTCTTCGTGAGCGGCGGTGCGGGCGGAGGTGGTGGCGCAGAAGCAGGCATCACCGCTGCTTGTCTCGGCGGAGGAGGAGGAGGCGGTGGAGGCGTCCTCATGGTCGCCGCTCGAAACATCGTCAATGCTGGCGAGATCCATGCGCGAGGAGGCAAGGGCGGTGACGCGGCTGCCGGAGACGCCAACGCAGCAGGAGGCGGCGGTGGTGGAGGCGGTGTTGTTCTTCTCACGTATGTATCTCTCTCGGGCGCTGGTACCGTCGACGCGCTTGGCGGAGCAGGCGGAGCTCCCGCAGGAGGCGGTGCGGCTACCGCAGGGACCGCCGGAGTCGCAGGCACCGTCATCCAAGTTCCGATCAACTGAGGAGTTCGATCCATGCCGACACCTCAAGCAAGTCTTGCCACCAAAGGAATCCGTGCCGAATCGACGGGCACTACGTTCTTCGCGACCGGTGAGGAAGCCATCATCGGGATCAAGTTCATCGCTCTCAACGGATTCGGTGCAGGACTTGTCGTCACGTTGCCGGATCCGACAACGGTGCCTCCTGGCAAACCGATTGTCATCGCCGATGAAGTCGGGACAGCGTCGAAGACAAACACCGTGCAAGTCAAAGCGGCTGTCGGAACGATCAACGGCACGGCATCTGTCCTCATCTTCACGAAGTACGGATCGCTCACGGTGTACTCCGACGGCACGCAATGGCTCGCGTCGGGCGTCGTGCTCGGACAAGGGTGGGCGGACAATGCTGGCGCTGTCACGGTCGGTGAGGGAGTCGACACGATCCTCGCGAGCGTGTTCGTGACTCCGCAGATGACCGGCAAGTTCCGCATCATCGGCACGATCGGGCTTCAGAATGCAGATGGAGCCCAGCACAACGTCACCATGAAGATCGGTCATGGCGCCGGTCCGACGGTGGACTACACGGGTGGCACCGTGTCGGTTCCGGCAGGCGACGTCATCGTTTACGGCGCCATCCAGTTCGACCAGACCGTCGCAGCCGCGCTCGGAGTCGATTCACAACTCGACATCATCGGTAATGCGGCCGGTGGCAGCGGCGTCAACGTGACGACGCAGCCGAACTACACACAGATCACGGTCCAAGAGTTGTCAGCGAGCTAATAAGGAATATCGCTATGGGACGCGCAACTGATCGAGTGGGTTTTGCTGCTGGCACTTACCCGCTACCCAGTAGCGGAGGTGGCACAACAGGTCCTACAGGACCGACCGGCCCGAGCGGTGGACCTCCTGGACCTACAGGCGCAACAGGAGCAACCGGCGCAACTGGATCAACAGGCGCGACCGGAGCGACCGGTGCAACAGGCGCAACCGGATCGACTGGAGCGACAGGCGCGACCGGAGCAACAGGCACAGGAGCAACCGGCGCGACCGGATCAGCAGGAGCAACAGGCGCGACCGGATCTACAGGTGCAACTGGTGCAACAGGAGCGGGAGCAACAGGATCAACCGGAGCGACAGGTGCAACGGGCACAACCGGAGCAGGCGGTAACCGCCTCGTGTTCACCGCAAGCGGTACGTGGCTGGCTCCTGCTGGTGTTACCGTTGCGAAGCTCTTCGGACGTCCTGGAGCTGCGGGTGGTTCTGGCGGACAAGGAGGCGGCGGCGGCGGCGATTTTGTCGGTCCATCTGGTGGAGGCGGTGGAGGCGGAGGAGGTGGCGGCTCTGGTGGAAGCGCTACTTCACAGATCGCGATTGTCGATGTTGTTCCTGGGACACTCTACACAATCACGATTGGTGCGGGAGGAGCCGGAGGAGCTGCTGGCGTAGGCGGCGCTTCCAATACCGATGGTACAGGCGGTGGAAGCGGAACCGCAGGTGGCTTCACAGAATTTGCCGCTCCGGGACCGATCACGATTGTGCGTTTCGGAGAAGATAGTCCGCTTACGGGCGCAGTTGTAAACACGGTCAAGACCGTTGTAGGCAAAGCTGGTGCTGCCGTAACGGGTGGAGCTGGTGGAGGCGCTCAACCTATTGGGACGGATTACCCAAGACCGTACGGCGCAAGCACGAGCAACGGTGCAGCCGGTGTCCCAGGCGCGGCAGGTGGTGCCATAGGCGTAGCAGGTGGCAGCACGTTGGCGTCTGCGGATACAAGCGCAGCTATCTATTCGTCCGGGAGCGGCGCTATCAATCCTGGCGCTGCGGGAGCCGCAGGTGGTGCTGCTGGCGGAGTTACGTATGGTGGTGGTGGCGCAGGTGGCGCGGGTGGTGGCAGTGGTCCCGGAGACGAGTACCTCATTGCGGGCCAACCCGCTTCCAGCGGTGGCGCAGGCGGCGCAGCAGGTGCCGGTGGAGCTGGCAATCCAGCAGGAGCAGGCGTCGCTGGAACAGTTGGCGGCAGTGGGACCACGGGCACAGGCGGACGCGGCGGCGGTGCCGGTGCTGGTGGAGGTGGAGGCGGTGGTGGCGGACCGGGCGGTACGGGCGGTAATGGTGGTACCGGCGGTGCAGGCAGTGACGGACTTCTCGTGATTCAGTTCTAGGAGAGCAACCATGAGTCGATCAACTGACCGTGTCGGATTTGCTGCTGCAACCTATCCGCTTCCACGTGAAGCAGGACCAGCCGGTGCAACCGGACCTACGGGAGCAACGGGACCGACCGGCGCTACAGGAGCGACCGGCACAACCGGTGCGACGGGCGGACTCCTGTCGACGTCGTATTTTCAAAACGCCGGTCTGGTCACCATCACTGCTGTGATCGGTGTGGTCGTCTCGAGTGGACCTATTGCCGTTCCAGCCGGCGGCAAGTTGCTCATCAACACCGATGTGTACGTCGTCAAAGACGGAACGCCGGCTGGTATCACACTTGGAATCTTCATCAACGGCGTACTGACGTCCGCCGCACGTCTCACACCATTTGGTGCAAGCGAGACCCGAGAGATGCCATTCATCTTCGAGACCGGTCCGCTTGCGGCAGGTCTCTACACGGTCGATGTACAAGCCGTGATCGTAGGAGCCGGCACGGCTTCCGTCGCTATCGACGATGCCATGCTGTCCGTCATGCTCGTCGCAGTCTGAGGAATCATGGGACACGCCAACGCTCGAGTGAGTTTCGCGGCTGATACCTTCCCGCTGCCCCGTGCACCGGCGTCGTCGAGCAACAACAGCACCGTTCCGCCCGTCACCGCGCCCGCGTTCGTCGTCGATCCGATCAACGGCAACGACATCACCGGAACAGGTCTTCCCGGCAATCCGGTCAAGACAGCGGCAAGACTTTACGCCATCTGGAGCGGTATCGCTGGCAACAAGCCACACCTGATCCCGACGGGCGGCACGTGCACAGTCACATTCACGAGTGCACCACCGCCATCCGACCCGATCGGAATTTTGGCGAACATCATCATAGAGGGGCTGCTTTTGGTCGTCGGACCAGCCGCCACAGTGAATGCGTCGGATACGATCGGTGCCATCGTCACGTCTCTCAATCGAGGACAAGGCACGGCTGCACCGTGGACGATCAGTGGTACAGGGATTCTGAACTTCGCTCCGTTCGTCGATCACATGTTCGTCGACACGACGCTCGGAACAGTTGCGTGGGTCGCGGCTGCGGTAGGTGCGAATGCGCAGCTCACACAAGTGTGTGCTGCATTGGTGAGTCCGTTCTTTACACTCCCCATACCCATCCCTCCCGCAGCGACGAACGCATTTCAGCTCGTCTCGCTACCGACGGCTGCTTTCGATGCGGATGTCTACGCACAATCAAGTAGTTTCGGCGCAATCGTTTTCTATCGTTGGGACTACACAAACACGTTCGTCACGTCCATCGTCGACACCGATCGAAACTGCTCCGTCGCGTTCGCTGAGTGTCGCGTTGACGACAGCATGCAGTGGCGCGGTAGCGTCTTCGGCCTCAACACATGGTTCACGCGCGCACCCGAGTTCGCATCAGTGAGTGCAAGCCCATTCACTCCAGCCGGACTCGCAGGAGGTTCTGTCGGTGGCCTCGTGATGAACGGAGGCTCACTCGACGGCGACTTTTACCTGCGCGACGGCAACTTCAACATCGACGCAGGTATGGTGATCGAGGGTCATGCGACGCTCGGACTCGTCGGCTTCTTCACGACTATCGCGCTACAGCAGCAAGCGATCGAAGTTGGCCCCAATGGCAACGTCACGCAGCGAAGTCTTTTCTACGGAGCGAACGCCGTCTACGGCACCTTGAACACGGCACCGCCTGACATCACGCGCTGCATCGGTATTCAGCCAGGAGGCGTCTACCAATATTCAGCGCCCGCCACGACCGCGATTGGTTTTTCGACAACGACGCCGATCGTAGTTGGTAACAACGTGAGCATCGCAAACCCAGCGATTCCGGAGTTCACGGGTGGCTACACCGTCGCGCAACTCGGGACCGCGAACGCGATCTTCGATCGCGCCACAGGCGCGTATCTCGGTCCGATCACCGCGCAGCCCTCGGGCTTTCAGCCCATCGTCCAAGTGATCGGCGGACCAGGAGTCTACGGCGATGGAAGTGACGGAGTAGCGCTCTTCTCTAACCCTGTAGGTCCCGTGCCTGCGGGCGCCGTGCAGGACTCGGCGGTTCCGCCGGTTTTTCATCTGACGCGCGATGTCTTTTGGACAAGCTGCAACATCGAGAACGGCGTCGTCCTCAACACCAACGGCTTCAAGATCCACTGCACAGGGCAATTTCTCGCGACCATTACGCTCGCGACGCTCATCCAGAACAATGGATTTCCTGGCGTCGCGAATGTGGCTGGTGCAGGCGCTCTCACAGGTTCGATCGCAGGTGGAACGGCTGGAGGAGCAGGCGGTGCAGGAGGAAGCGGCGCAGGTGCACCTGGAACGAATGTCACTCAAGGTGTTCCACAAGCAGCATCTCTTGCCACAGGAGGTCCGGGCGGTGCCGGCGGTGGTGCAGCAGGACCCGGTGGTACGTACACCAGTGTGCTTGGTGGCGGGATGGCTCACGCCCTTCCCGAAGTTGGATTTTGGGCGGTTCCGCAGATCACAGGAACCGCGCTCGCGCTCGTTCCGTTGCAAGGTGGTGCAGGCGGTGGTGGCGGCGGAGGCGGAGCTTCCACAGGAGGTGGCGGCGGTGGCGGAGGTGGCACGGTCTGGATCGCGGCGCCTATCATCTGCGTATTCGGCGGCGTCCTTGCTGCGAAAGGTGGCGACGGCGGCAACGGTACAGCCGGTGCGGGCGGTGAAGGCGGCGGTGGCGGTGGAGGCGGTGGAACAATCGTTCTCGTTGGCGCACAGATGATCGTGACGTCGACCGACGTCTCTGGCGGCGCCGGTGGTGCTGGTGCTTCCGGTGGTGCAGGCGGCACTGCGGGTACTCCCGGAAACGTGTTCCAATTCTTCATGCAGTAGAGAGGCACCCGTGATTGAAATTCTCTACCAAGGGCATCACAACGCGTTCGCTGACGACACCGCTGCGGCAGCCAAGCTCATCGCTGTTCGCGTCGCGCAGGGTCACGCCAAGAACGATTATCAAGCCATCAAGCCGCGTTCGGTGAAAGTGAAGTGCAACGGAAATCTCGTCGACACGTTCGACAACAGCACAGACGCACAACTGTTCGTCGATGAACAAGTGAAGCAACTTCCCACGCCTCTACCCGCAGCGTTGCTTCATGGAGTGAGCGAAGAAGCCGCCGTGCGTGCCTGGTACACGATCGAGTCGTAGTGCAGCGATGGACCCGTATGTCTTCATCTTCGAAGATGAAGGACGGGCCAAGCGCTTCGCACAGCGGCTCGCGCACTACTTGAAAGACGTCGCGATTTTCCGTGACGGTCCCGAGGTGAAGGTCTTCGACGGATCGTCGAAGGGCCAGCGAGAACGCATCTACGAGCTCGCCAAGACGAGCGATGCGAAGTTTGCTGTGCCGATCCCTCGGAAAAAGCCCTAGCGAAAATAGATCTTGCACTACAGCCGGAAGGCGTTAGGCTCCAACGTGATGATGCGCTGGCAATCAAAAGGACTCGAAGCAACACCGAGAAATTCGGCGTTGCATACGTGTGTCCTTTGCACGCGCCGCGATCAAAGCACCTCGTTCAGCGGGTATCCCGTCTCCATTCGCAACGCCAAGCAGGAGCCGGGTACGTAGGGCGACCAGTTCACTGGAGGATGAGTTCCTCGTGAAAGGGTCGCCCGATGAAAATCTGGCGGCCCTTCTGCATTTCGGCGACCGACAAGGAAGCCACGAAGGAGATGACTCGATGAACACACTGCGTGAAAGCTATTGCCGGGCGACGGTGCGCACGATGCGCCGTGATGCCCGAGTGGTCGAAGGGGCGGAGCTGTAACCTCCGCGACATCCATCCGCGTTGGTTCGAATCCAACTCACGGCACGAAGAAAGAAGGCTCCGATGAAACCGAAGCGCATGCCGGCGACGCCGGCACCAAAACAAAAGAAGGGCGCGTAACTCAACAGGCTAGAGGCCGGGCTTTTACCCCGTGCGATCTCGGTTCGAGTCCGAGCGCGCTCAAGGGGTCGTGATGTACCGGTCGCATAGCTGGTTCTTACCCAGTCCGAGGAGGGTTCGATTCCCCCCGACCCCACGAAGGAACGATGTTCGCACTGCAACTGATTCACAACGGAGGAGGTTCGAAAACGATCACAGCCGCTACGTCGGAAGAGTGCAAGGAGCGCGCACGAGCGATCTCCGAAAAGCTCAAAAGCTCGTTCGTGGCAGCGACAGTGTCGTACGAGGTGAAGAAGATCTACGACGGCCATCTTGATCTGTTCGACGTCAGCATCCCTCAAGAGATTCGTCAGGCACTTGGAGTAGAGCTCACCAAGCTCTACGCGCAGTCGGAATGACATTCCCGGT
>Ga0334722_10000738_pt1 | contig 45613 bp, 65 predicted proteins | sample C3_bottom_MG_FD_207210 | JGI IMG/M metagenome (GOLD analysis project Ga0334722, IMG submission 207210) | Sediment microbial communities from Yellowstone Lake, YNP, Wyoming, USA - C3_bottom | ecosystem: Environmental > Aquatic > Freshwater > Lake > Sediment | place: USA: Wyoming | collected...
CGGGGGAAGTGCCGGGGCCCTGGCAAACCTCTGCTTGGGCATGAACTTGGTGATCGGTTGGGAGGCCATGGGCTTGGGTAGGGGTGGGGTTTTTAAAGATTTCGGGCCTGGATAAGGCTTAAAAAGGTGCAAAACCACTTAGGCATGCCCCAGTCGGCAATCGAGGAAATAACCGAGGGGATGGATGGATCGGTGAGGGAGGCGGTTCTCGCCACGTACGATGTGCTTGCGAACATCTACGTAGGGCTCCGCGGCCTGGTCAGGAGCTTCTACGACGATCTATCGATGAGAGTTATAGAGGATGTCGATGAATATTATGGTGAGGCTGAGAGCATTGCCAGCAGTGCGAGCGAAGACTATCTGAACAGGTTCGGCGAGGAATTGGCACAGAATCCCACACTGCTCAGAATACTGCCACGCTCAATACTTGAACGGCCCCGCGATGCTCTGAGCAAGCTGGCTAGTGCGCTGGCCAGCGCTCTGTTCACGATTGCCTGCAGGCTTGAGGGGCCTAGGAAGAATGCGCTCATCTTACTCGGCTATTCATATATGGGATTCGCCGGCGGCATTACGCGCGACGCAATAATCTTCATGCTGGCCGCGATCGCGCTGGCCCGCTCCAGGGAGGACGTAGCAACGGAGCTCCTTAAGAAGATCAAATTCAGCATAGACGGCATAGTAGAATTCGCATGCGGCGCCGTAACGATTACCAGGATAATCGAGGCGACCAACTCATACACGCGCTACACACGCCGCCTCTTGGAGGCGCTGGATGATACTTGACCGTCAAAAGGTTTTATACTGATTTTTCGAAATTTTTCATGAAGGCACATGGGACTCCTAGTTTGGCGGAGTACGTGAATTCGGTTATCGAGGACGCCAAAAGGCGTAATCCCAACCTTGCCGATCTAGACAGGCTTGCTGAGATCCTGCCTCCTAGGCGGATGATCCCGTGGCCGTATATTGCAGGCGAATGGATAGTAGATTAGCACTCCTTACCCTCCAAGTGAACAACGCCGTTTTTGACCGACTTGGCGTACACCTCTGATACGCATATCCCTATGGGCCGTCCATCTATATACACCGAGCCGTCGTTTCCGACCGATATCGAGTTGCCGTATGCCGTGATCATCACGCGGCCGTCTGATCTGAATATGTCCGCATCCGGAGCTGATGTGGAGCCAGGCTGTGCATTGCGGGATGCGGTGGGGCGCATATACCGCGGCGCGGCCGCATGATTGCTGAGTAGCGCCTGCTGGTTCATCAGTTGGTTGAACACCTCCTGATTGATGGCGGCGATGAGCTCAAACGCGGCCCTCGCGTCGCCTGATGACAGCCGTCTGATGATGTTGGCGATGTCAGTCATACCCCGCCCTGAGCCTCTTGTTGCAGTTAGTGATGTATACGTTGTGGTTCTTGTACCTCTGCGGATCGCCGTAGATCCGCCTCATGACTGCGTCGAGGAATATCAGCACCAACGGGATATAGCCTCTGCGCCCAGTTATCCTCATGCCCACATACCGCTCTATCTTCAGCCTCTGTTTTATATCCATCATGTCCAACAGTTTGGACGGCCATATGAACTTAGCGCCGCTTCTGCAAACGATGTTGTGCACCATCTTGGCGATCTCGTCGATATATTGCTTGGCCCTGTCCTCGTCCGCGCACAGCACCGCGGTTTTGCCTATCACCATCATACTAATCATGCCGTCGTTCGCCATGTCCCTAGATATATAATACACGCGAGAGTGGGAGAGGGATAGCGCGTCTATAACTTGCGATATAGGCACACATCCGTTCTTACGGACTAGGGAAAGAATCGCATCCATGCGCCTATACGTCTTGCGGCTCCTGCGTTTGGGCATATCACAGCGTATCCTCGTCTATGTTGGCTTCAGTGCACTGGACGTGCTGTAGCTTCATCAAATAGAGCAGGACGGGTATGAATTCGCCGTAGGCCGCATTCACGCCGAAGCGCACCTTGTGCGGCTCTATAACCACATCGGAGACCTCGAACCGGCCTCCCGATTCGCGCAACGACAGCCAGCGCTCGTAGCACTCGTATCCTCTCAGCCTCTGCGCAACTATGTTCATGAAATCTGGATCGCTTACTATATTTATAAAGTCAAACAAGCGGTCTCGGTCGTCCAGGTAGACCGCGATGTCTATGTATTTGCCGTTGATGAACAGCATGCCCTCATCTACGTTGACGCGCACGCTGATCGATGAGTTCGATACGCGCACGAAGCTATACCCCTTATCCACATAGTACTTTGCATTAGACATAGCACCTATTAGACTGTGTATAGATACGGTCAGCATAGCAACTTAACGGCGTGTAGTACATCCTGCAGTGTGGAGTTCCAGGGCACGCGGACGGACTCTATAGATGCCTCATCGGATGTGGCGGTTATGCCGTCCCTGGTGATTTGGATGTCGCAACCGCGCCACGTGCCCATGATCTCCACTACGTTGCGCGCGAATATGTCGCGCAGAGTTGTACGCATGATGTCGAACGGCTGAGGGCAGTCCACAACCGCGGCCATCAGAGGGGCGAATTCGGCGTCCGATATCGCCACGGATAAATTACGATCTGAATACCGTATCGCATTACCTTTGACATTGAACGTTCCGCCGTCAGGCATATTTATGTGTACGCTCAATCTATCCAGATCTCCCATGAATACAAACCACGTCCTGCATTTGCTGTCATCGATATTGATCATATTGCGGTACATCCTCGTGAATTTATCTATGGTTGCGCTCATGACGAAAAGTATGTCCCTATCATCGTCGTCATCATCTTCGTCGCTCTGACGCTCTATGGATGCGGTGATATCGCCGTCAAGTGAGCGTTCAGCCAATATATAATACATACTGTCGACAGGACGCTTAAGCGTGTACACGCCATCATCGGAGAATTCGCCGACCGTCTCGATCAGGTAGTCGACGATCTTGGATAAGACCGAGGTCGTTTGAGCCATAGGCCTAAAGAATTAGGGGTTTAAAAAGATTACTGGCCCTCGGTCGTGCCAAGCAACGACTTCAGCAATGAGGCATATATCTCCAGCTTCTTGCGGCACTGCTCAAGCTGTATTCTAAGCTCAACGATCTCCTTATCCGAGCTGGTCTTGTTAACATTGACATCTACCGGCTTCACGATCACCTTGACCGTCTTGTCTACGAACTTCTGAATCTCGGGATCGGCGATCTTGACAACCGCGTTGTTCCTAGACCACGATATACGGCCAAGTACGGTGTATTGCATGCCGTCAGCATCTATCGTGAACTCAGCATGCTTGATCTTGCGCAGATGCTTGGACTGATCGGAGTCAAAGTACATCACATAGCCTACCGAGGGCCAGAAGCGTACCGATGCTTTAACCAGCTTGACGCTCATAGCCTTTCGATCGCGCTCATTAACACAGATACTTGCTTACGGCAGTTCTCAAGCTCCATTGTAAGTTTTATGATCTTGTTGCGCAACACCTCAATATCGGTGCCGATGTCGTTCTGCTGAATGCGTATGGGCGGCTCATTTATCGGCGCGGCATCCTTAATCGTGGCGGTCTGGCCTGCATATGGCATTAGAAGCGGCTTGAAGTTGTCATATGGAATAAATACGGCCGTGTTACCCTTCGATCCGTTGCGATATACGTACATCTCCAATTCATCACCGCCTATACGCACAACCACGCGGGCGCGGCTCATATTATATAATCCGCTCTCCTGCTTCCTGACGATCAGCACCGGCACCGTCTTCCCGTGCACCCTTCTTAACGTTACCTTGGCCATGGTCTGATGAAAACACCTGTTTAAAAAGATTTCGGCCCTGGCTCAGCTGGAGAGCGCCAGCTTGGCCAGCCTGACGTTCACCTCATATGCCGACCCCTTCGAGGTCTTGACTTGGCCGACTATGTATTTGGCCAGCTCGTTGGCGGCGATGTCGTGCACCAGCCTGCGCACTTCAATATACTCAGGCCCATCCTCGATGTCGAGCTGGTGGGCTATGGTACGCGGGCGCAGAAGGTACCTGCCGCCGCGCGCGTTGCGTATGTTATCGAGAATTTTGTTGAGAACCACCTCCCTGGTGATCCGCACACGCCGTCTATCCTCTTTGACTGTATAGGCCATGGAGAGGGAGGGAAATGGGTTTAAAAAGTTTATTGGCACAACTTCTGCCTGGCCTTATCCCTGTCTATCACGATCACCTGCCTCTTTTTGGCAAACTTTACTACGCTCAACAGCGCCCCGTCGAGGAGCATGCGCGCCGCGGCCAATATCGCCGAATATGCCGCGCTGTTCGACGACCTCTTGGCGTCGTATTTAACTATGTAGTCCAGTAGCGGCCTGAGCCGCAAAGATACCGTGTTTCCGCGGGCGTTGGATATCGCACTGCATAGGGCGCGCCTCACGTCATCTATCGTTATAGTTATGCCGTTGGGATATATGAACACTAAATCCTGCCCCAATCCGTGCAGGCACCATATCTTCTGCCTGCCGAAAACGTGCCTCACGACCATGCCGCAGTTTTCCAGGAACTCAAGAGCGGTATACGCCGCTGTGTGCGATATGCCGTACCGCCTAACCAGCAACGATCTAGAGACGCATCCGTGCTTAGTTAGTATAGACAGCGCCACGCGGGCCGTCTCGAAACCGCGCGTGGATTTCTTCGACAGCTCGTCCCTGCATGTAGCTTCGATCTTTTCCCTGTCGCCGCCGCACAGCACGTAGATGGGCTTAATGCCATTGCGCCCATCTATGCACACTACGCCTTTCTTGATCAGGTAGTACACCACACTGCGCACCTGCCGGCCGAACTTGGCTATGAGCTCGTCGGCCGGCGTGGGGCCGCGCTCAGCTATATACCGCACCACCTCGTTCTTATCGATCTTGACCATATTATCTGCAAGAGGGAGTATATTATTCGGCCACCTCAACGTGCACGTTGGGCCTCCCCTCCCTGTCCATGCCCATGGCTATGTACGTCACCGCATCGCAGAGGCCGTTCAGCTTGATGTTGTATGCTGTCTCGACTATATCGCTCATGATATAGCGCCGTGCGGTTTCATACGGCACCGGGGATGCCGCATCTCCCTTAACGCAGTACATGGGCCACGGCTTGAGGAAGTGAGCATAATGCCTGCCGGTCAGTTGCGACATCTGCATCGCTATGGGCATCCAGCTGGCTGGAATCTCAAGCGGATGTTTAGATATCACGGGAACCATGTTGAACAGGACGGCTATTATGAGGGCCTGCGCCACGTCGTTGCACCTAGGGCCCAATGCGGATAGGCACACGGCCCTAGCGGCGTCCTCAAGCGATGGCTTGACCTTGCACTGAGCCTTTCCTATGGCGCACGCTATAGGCGTGTACGATGAAGGCGGCTGGGCTCCCAAGGCCATGAACAAATCATTGAGGGCCGGATGGGGCGGCTCCTCCGCGCTCCGGGCCCTCACCGGCTTCGGCTCGTACTCATATATGAAGCCGTATGGATCTACCACTTGCACGCCGCCGGGCACGCACTCATTGGATACCGCCGTAGGCATGAAGCCGACGAGCTCAGCCACGGCATTGTACACGTTGATGGGCGCATATGGATGGTAGCTGTTGGGCCTGACCAGGTCATCGTAGCGGGGGCACACGCGCACCAGCTTGACGCATCCGTCGGACTTCTCGACCTTGTAGCAGTGCTTGAGGGCCGCGCTCAACAGCCGCCGCGACAGGTATACGTACAGCGGAAGCACGTCCGACGGCGCCACGGCGGACGATATGGTGTTCCAGTCGAGCGGATATGCGGGCAGGTTGTAGCTGAACAGGGTGGCGGCGCGCAGTGCGGGAACGCCGCACACATATATCCAGCCGCCCTTGGTGGACGCCATTATGTAGCTCGATTGGCACGTAGGCTGGACTAGGTCATATATCCTCCTATCCACATCCACGCGGAGGAAGTTGAGGTTGGGCAGGTCTATGCGGGTGCCGATGGACAGCGTAGGCGTAGGCTGAGGCTGTGACTTGAACACAGCGACCGCGTTGCGGCCGTCCGCATGTGCTGTGGCTACGGTGTAGTCGCTGACCTTGAGCACGGCCGTAGCGCCGCTACGTCCTATATCGTATACGGCGTCTATCGCTCCATATCCGCGGAACGCCCTTATGCCTGCACCCCTGCCGTACATGAAGTCCTCCACGTTGCTGACAGGGGGCGTAGCTATCTTGCCGTCGGCTATGCGGTACATGCAGTCAAGCGAACTGCCACACGCGTGATCCAGCGCTGTGGATATATATCTAAGCACGGCGTTCAGCGGCGATTTGGGAGGATTCCACGGTATGGCCGGCACGAGGAGCTTGACGAGTCGGCCGAACTGAGCCAATTTGGTCGTGGCGGCCACTATGAGCGTCTTGGGCAACGGCAACTCATTGTATATGCCCATAGCCGTGGCCACACAACGGTTTAAAAAGATTGCTTAAGCGGCTCGATCGTCATCCCACCTCGGGTTTAAAACCTAAATACCGGTGCGTTCCACCACACATGAGCAAGAACGATCAGCTGATCCGCATCGCCGACTTAGTGCTGATGTCCATAGCATACGCCATAGCACTGATCCTGCCTAATTTCATGATGTTCCGCATCATAGCCGCTATGCAATACGATATAGCGACTAAAGCCTTTTCATTCATTATAACTGTACTGTATGATGCATTCATGGTATGGATCATAATAGATCATTATTACCACACTAATTATTATGTTAAATTATATACGATCAAGGACAATATTATAATGGCGAGGCTTGAGCTAACTGAAGCCGAAATCTATATTGAGTCTGTACGTGAGTCCTCCAACATGAATACGTTGATGGATCACGTTTACAGACATATAAAAACAGCTAAGAAGATTTTGGACGAAATCTGAACAAGCCCTTGTTTTTTCGTTATAGGCGAGTGATCGCGGCTACCTGTGAGGCCCTTTCAAGAAACATGCGCCACGCCGATTCCTTTTCAGATTTCTTGGTGCACATCCTTCCCAGGGTGTACATACACAGATAGTTGCTGACCACGGCATCGGTGGAGTCGATTAGGGGCGCCAAATACCGCCACGCCTTCATGGTAGTGCCAAACATGTGGATCTTGATTCTGAGCCCGTTTCTTCTCTCGATTCGTTTTACTCGTTTCCAAATTGCCTTTGCTACATATATTAAAAATGTTGTTTTATCTGTGTTACATGTTGGAGAGATAGCTATATAGTTATGGCGTTCAAGCAAGTCTAAATCACTATCACTAACATACTCAAACGACTTGATGACCGATGCGGCATCGTCCTTTTTGCCCTGTAGCGGAATGATCCAGTTCACCGACGGATAGTGTCTTACGGCGTATTCGATATTTCGGAAGGTACGCTCTACGTTGTCATCGATTGGGTTGTCGTCGTAGTCGGCGGGGTAGTCCGGTATCACGGCATAACTCTCTTTGACGTACCCGGAGACTATACGCCACAGGTTAGCGACCTTCTCTATCCAACTCTGATATCCGCCTGGATATTCCTTAAGCTTAAACCTGTGGAAAATGCTGTGCACGCCCGAGTCTAGTATCACGGACTTGATGGCGTTGGCCGATTCTCTATTGATATAGCGCAACGTGAATTCGTGGTATGCGTTAATAAGAAGATATTCATATGTCATATTAGGATAGGGCGGAATTGAATAAACGATCATGAGCTACGCCGACAATATATGCACCGGTATCGGTATTCCCGAGTAGTATGCGTATGCGACCGCCAAGCTCGCGGTATATACGGCTATGTCCTTAGGCGCTGAGTTATCCTGCCCCGAGATTTGGTAGACCACATATAAGGCCGATAGGGTCAGCGCCACTGCCATAGTAGATGCGGCGGCTAAGTAGAACAGCTTGGCCGCATATATGCCCAAAGATATGTGTATCGGATCTCCGTAGTTCTTCATACGCTCATACAGTCTGGTTATGTCGTCGTTTATTTGAGACACGGTTCTTATCTTGCGTGCAGACGCCAGCCGCGCCCATACAGAGAATAGAAGAAGCGCAAGAGATATCGCCATCAAGACGTCCATACCCGGCCGTTATAGCAGAAATTTAAGTATGCTCCTTCTCACTCTGTTTGGCTGTATACGGCTGTGCCTTGATCAGGAACATCGCTACCTGCTGAATTGTCGTCCTCACCGCCTCGATCTCCTGCTCAAGCTGGGCCACCGTCTGCTTGTAGTCGCTGTACCAAGCGCCGAATCCATTGCCGGCCGCGAATCCGCTGGCCATCAGGGAGAGAAACCAAAGGAACGCATTCACGACATCCTGAATCGTATACAGAGATAGCGCGGCAAGTGCGATGGACGCCAGCGCCATCTGGCTCGATGCGTTCCTGTGACCGTAGTAGCCCACTATCCAGCCTATCGCGAAGCCGAACACTATGGATGCCACCGCCACATGAGTCTGTCCGACGAATGCCGTGTAGTCCATATGCATATGCGCCGCAATATTACTTAAAATGTTATCGTTTGAATTGCGTTATATCTACCGTGAATTTCGTAGGCAGGGCTAACTGAGAGGATATATTTACCGTTGCGGTGTAGACCGGCGTGCTTGTCACCTGAGCCGCGCTCGATAGCGGTGATGTGTTAGATACCGATGCCAGATATGTGTTTAGGTTTGAGTCCACCACTATGACTGTGGTCTGCTGTATAGTGCTCGGGGTGAGCGGTACGCATATCGTGGCAGAGCCGTTGAATATCTCGGCCTCGGTATATACCTTTGGGTTGGTCAGATAGAGGTAAATGCGGCCAGACGTTATAAGCTGGTTGCCGTTGTACACCTGCGCAATATATGTATACGATGGCGCCAGGCATCTATATCCATATCTAACGGGCTGGAGCAATATGCCGCTCAGCTGTCTCCCGGTCATGAACTGTAGTGTTGTGCCCGTTCTGCTACCGGACAGCACCTGCGGCACAACGTATCCGCTCAGCTGTCTCCCGGTCATGAACGGCAGGGCCGCGCCCGTTCTGCTACCGGACAGCACCTGCGGCACAACGTATCCGCTCAGCTGTCTCCCGGTCATGAACTGTAGTGTTGTGCCCGTTCGCATGCCGTATGCCACAGGCTGAACCAGCGTACCGCTTATCTGGTACGGATTGATCTTGAACGTGCCGCTGACCTCACTGCCCACTGTAGTGGATACGTTGGGATACCACTTGACCACTACAAAGCCGCCCAGCCTAGATTCACAGTAGCTACCGCCATTTCTCGCCGCTATGTACACTATGCCGGTGCCGTTCACCACGTTGCTCTGCGGCGATGTGTCCTGGGCGCTGACCACCTTGGTGCCGTCGTAGTATATCTGGGCGTTTGCGTTGGTGCCGTCGTACCAGAAGTAGACCTCCGCCGTATGCCATGTGTTCTGTGATATGGATGTCGAGTAGCACGATATGCCCGAGCCGCTGTTGCCGGTGGTGGACTTGGTGAAGCATATCCGCGACTGATAGTAGTCGAAGGTGAAGTGGTAGCCGCCCTGCACTGTATCCTCGTCCGTGTTGAGGTACGTCGAATCGTACGCCGCAAGCCACGTGGCATCCCCAGGAGTGGAGCTACACGACGTTATGTAGAATTTGAATTTGGCATAGAGCCCCGTCGGTTTGGTGGGGGCGGGCACCGGATTGATGCCGTCTCTGCCAACAACGCCGCCCCACTGACCTCCACTGCCGGGTACCAACCGTATGTACTGCTGGTAGATGTACGATGCGGATCCGTACAAGAGGCTCTTCGAGAATTGGGTAGGATCCTCACCGAGCAGAAGCGTGTCATAGGGATACAGCACGTTCACTGCGGTAGGATTGCCGTAATACATGTTCAACGTGACCGAGGACTGCGACGCGATATACGGCACAGCCACGAAGAAGCGCGTAGACGTGGTGTTGCAGGTGCCGGGCTCAACGTATGCATTGAGCACGTTGTTGTTGGCATCCGTGAACACTACATCGCCACAGTCAGACCGCATCTTGCCATTGGATATCGGCGTCGAGGTGTCTACAACTACCCACGCCTGGTAGTTGTACAGGTCTATGGAATTGTTGTTGGTTACGGTGATCTGGCGCTGGTAGCTATAGGTAAAGCTCATGCATATCTAATGGCGTATAACGTATAGTCGGAATTAACCGTGTTGTTGTTGCCGCCGCCACTCAAACATGGATCGTAGTTGTACCCGGTCATTATATTGCTGTACTGGACGGCCACATACTGGTTGCCTTGTATCGATAGCACATCGCCCGGCGATATGCCACTGTCGATATAAGACAAAGGCAGTAGGGTCGTAATTGGGGCAAATATGCCGGTAAGAGACCAGGGATGTCCGCCGTGGGCGACATTGACTATAGGCTGAAAGGCATAGACCTTGCCGTCGATGCTGGAGAGCGCCGTAGGCAGATACACTATTTCGCCGTATGGAAGCCACACACAGTAGTTAGATGATGTATCGAGAAGCCTCCTTATCTGGGTATAGTACGACATAGGCCCTTTGGGGCCGTCGGCAAGCACGTTTGGACATGGCCTGGTCATCTGCCTCAGCGAGCTGGCGAAGGTATGTACGTACGTATTAGACCCGGTAAGGTAGCTGGCTATGCCTGAGGGCATATTCAGCGACGTTGGGCTGTCCATACAAATACCGTAGCTACTGGACGATGTAGTATATGTAAGAGTGCCGCATAAATTAGTGGGATATGGAGGAAATTTGGGATAACTGTCCGTATCAGCAACGGTACTTAAAGCCGTTTGATCTGTAAATAATGTCCACCATGGTCGTGTTATGTTCGTGTTGAATGGAGTTAGGCGGTATACATGCATTGTAAATGGTACATCTCTATACGTAGTCCTCACCGGTATTTGTATAAATGTAAATCCATATTGATCGTACCAAGTATAGAATGTGGATTGCAGATCCACATATCTATATGGTATAGTCGTATCGTTACATGCAGTAGCACCAACATTATATGTAACTGTCAAATCATACGCCCTTATGCCGAATGTGGCATATAGTGATGCTGTAGATGGTACTGCAAAATTGGTCGTATCAAAGCTCGTAGCAATACCAACAAATATGCCGAACGTATTGCCGGTACGGCCTTCAAGGTATCTTGATGTATTACAATAAGTCCAAGTGTCATACGAGTAACCGCTGGCAGTCCTAGTCGTCGTTCTGAATGCGGTTGGCCCTATTATTATATATATGTTGTTGTTGGTGTAGCCGTCGGGGTCGCTGTACTGCAGAGCATACCACGGATATGAGCCGCCGCTCCACTGTGCGGCCAATGTAAACGGGCTGTTGGTCATGCCTGTGAGCAGGTTGACCAGCCTGCTCACATACTGAGACGGCGTGCCTGCGTACACGTCGAACGGCATGGGCTAGACCGCATCTGTGGCTTAAAATCTCTTTGCACACGAATACAGCGTAACGCCGCCGCAGTTGTGCCTATCCACGAGCCCCTGAGCCGCCAGCTCCTCCAGCCTCCTGACCACCGTGTAGTAGTTCTTGCCGATCTTGTTGGCGATGAAGCTGGCCGTCGCGGCGCCTACATCGGCCAGCGCATCATATATCGGATCGCCGATCTTGCCGCATCTGCATTCGCAGTTGGCCGCGTTGCACGGATCGTCGATGCACTGCTCAAGGATCCTAAGGCCTATATGCCTCCTGTCGTACAGCATGCCGTAGGTGCATATCTGCCTCAGCGCCTTCTGCACGTCGCCGTATAACTTTGCGTAGCATAGGGCCGCACAGCTCACGCGCAGGTCAATTATGGGGTTTATAAAGATTTGGCCCGTCGAGGGCCTACAAAAAACGGTATAAGTATTCGGCCACCTGCTTCGTGCAGTTGATCGACGTCGAGCCGGCGCATGACTGAACCACGTATCTATACAGCGGGGAGTCGGGATGTATGCGTATCCTCACGCCCTTGCTGTTCCTGGTCTTGCTGAGGTATCCCCTCGCGCTGAGCTCCTGTATCAAGGATATCAGCTCTGCGTTTACGGACATGAAGTTGGACGGCCTGAACACCGCGTCGCGGCCCTTGGCGTCGATGACGTGTTTGACGACCAGCTCAGCGAACGCCAAGATGCTAGATGAGTCGGTCATACATAGGCTGGTCGTTGCGCATTACGATCATCTTAAGCGTATCGGCCACGGGCATCACCACGACGGACGTACAGACTTCGGGCTCAGCGTTGCGTTCGCCCGCAACGAAGTACTCCACTCGGTTTTCTCCGTATACGTATTTGTTGACGAACTCGCTGTATGTGGAGCCATACGGCGGATATACGTACACAACTGCGCCTCTACTGCCGGCGCATAGATCCACCCTATGCGCCGACACAGCCGCCGCCCTTCTTACGGCCGAAGCCGCATCGGCCGCCATCTTATATGCGCCATCGCTGATGGGGCCAAGCACCTGCATTGATGTTAATGCATTGTACATGTGCCAAGGCCACGTGCTGTTGGTCATGAGCCAGAGGGGTACCACCGAGTAGAGCTCGCCGGTCGAGGTGAAGCTCCGCAGGTCGGCAGGCACGGCGTTGGGCAAGACCTTGCCCACATCGGTGACGCGGTTGAGCTTGTTCATGGCGGCGATGGCCAGCGTGGCGAACACGCGGTTTATGGAGTCCTCTGAGACGCGGTCTGAGTAGTAATACGTGGCTATGCCTCCCTGATATTCAGCGTCGAACTCACCCCGCTTCTGCTTGACTACCAGCTTGACCTTTATCGGAACCAGGTATTGATAGTACGCCTTATTTATCAGCGGTATATAGGAGATGGAGAGCGGCTCAAGCTCGTTAGACATCTTCGCTGATGATGGCTACAGATGTATTGCCGTCGTCGCGTATAAGTATGCGGCCGCTCTTTGTTACAATAACCTGCATTGATGCGTAAAGCTGGATATACTTATAAGCGTTTCGCTAAAAAATGCCGTGCACATTGATGCCGTAGCTACATCCGCCGCCAAACTGATGTACGAGGCCCTGCATGCGTTGAACCCAGACGGCTACGACGCCGTGCTGTGCAGGCCCAACGCCTACTGTATATCGGCAGACAAAATGGACGACTCAATTGCGGACTCCATAGCGGCGTTCAGGCACAAAAAGATGATATACAGGCTGTGGAAGAGAGAGGACGATAAATACCTGATACCTAGGGGCTTCGGGCTGAGGCTTGAGCACATCGGGTTCAAGATACAGCCGTTCGCACCGTGGCTCGATCCCGTGCTGTTTCCCATGTACGCCCAGTACCTCAGGGACTACCAGCAGGAGGTGTTGCAATCAGCGCTGATGCAGATGCGCAAAATAGGGAGCGCCACGATAGAGGTGGCCACGGGCGGCGGCAAGACGTGGATAGGGTGCGCCGCGGCGGCTCACTTCTCCATGCTGGGTACGCCTGTGATATATGCGGCATTGCCCACGGATCTGCTGGTGCAGTTCGTGCGCGTATGCCGGAAGATGGGGATATCCATAGGCATGTGGACTGGCTCGGAGAAGCGCCGTGGAGCCGTGTTGGCCACCACGGCCGCATCCCTCTATAAGGCCATAAAGCAGAAGAAGGGATATCTGTACGATCTGTTCTCGAACGTAGGCCTGTTCATATTCGACGAGTCCCAGCACCTGCCCGCCAAGATGCTCATCTCGGTGACCAAAAACCTGCCCCACGCGTTCATCCTGTCCATGTCGGCGACTCCCTACCACACCGAGAACTTGGACGAGGTGATATACGCCATATCGGGCGACATAGTGCCCAGGCGCGTGCTGTCGAGCGAGCTGATCGAGCGGGGCTACCTGGTGCCCATATACATATTCCAGATATACACGCCGGTATCGCTACAGCACGGCAAGCTCGCCAACAGGAAGGACTACAACAGCATAAAGCGTAAGGTCTGGATGAACCCCGTCAGGGCTCAGTTCATAGGCCAAATAGCCAAGTTGCTGGCAAGGCTGAACTTGAATCCCATCATGGTATACGCCAAGGAGATCGAGCACATCGACCTTATCAACAAGGTGACCGGAAACATGTTCATCAAGATAAGCTCAGAAATAGATACGGATACGCGCAGGCTGTTGCTGGACACCTTGTGCAACCAGCAGGTAGGCCGCAGGCTATACGGCTTCGCGATAACCACTGTCGGCCGCGAGGGACTGGACGTGCCGTGCGTGCAGTCGGCCATACACGCCACGGCCGGCAGGAGCAGGGTCGAGGTGATCCAAGTGCCCGGACGCCTAACCAGGCCGTGGCAGGACAAGAAGTTCGGCGTGGTGATAGACTTGGTGGACAGAGTGCCTGTATACGAGAAGCAGGCAAACGAGAGGGTTAAGCTATGGAGTAGGGAAAAGCACTGGAGGGTGTTCAGAGTTAACGGACTTACTGAGCTTGAGATGGTGCTTGCCGACTTAGTTAACCGCTAGCATATCCCCTCGTTGCATATCGTGAACGTCGTCGACAGTCCTCCCTCAAGATACGACACCTCATACGCTATGAGCAGGCGTCTGTTCTCCTCCTGGGGGCTTGACTTGAACATGAACATCTCCACTGCATGGCCCACGGTTGGCCCGCCGATATACTCTATCCTGCCCATCTGATCGGGCCTCTGCATCACCTGTATATTCAATATCGCTATTTGATCCGTCAGCATGGCCTTCACCCTGTTGATGACAGACCCTATCTTCTGCTGGGCCTCAGCCAGATTCTCGCGGCCGGGCCACAGCATCTTGCGCGCCACAGTTATTGTGTCGAATATAATCGCGCGTACATCATGAGACGTAATCATATACTGCACCTGCGACGGTATGGTGAGGAAGAAGTCCTGGTTCTGTAGCAGGGAGTACTTCGGCACATATACGCGGTTGAGTATATCGGGCACGTTGAACCTCTTTCCTAGGGCCAGCAACAGCTGTTTGTCCAGCGTCTTGTCGAAGTCATATATCAGTATGTTGCCTCCGTAGTTGGCTATGGCCGACACGGCCAGCTGGTACGACAATCTCGTCTTACCCATGCCCGGCTTGCCAGCGAAGCCGTACATAGTTCCCATGTAGAACGGTATTACGTTATCTATGCTGGGCACCCCCGTAGGCACGACCTTGCGGTCGGGAATTTCGCTGGCCGGTATGAACTCGATCTGAGTCTGCTCCTGCTCCTCCTCCTTCTTCCTGGGCATGGAGGTTTGAGCTAGTCCATTTAAAAAGGTTTCGTAGAGTCGAGCTTAGTCCACACGACCTTAGAGATGACCTTCTCCATGAGCCTCAGCTCCATCATCTCGCCCTCATCGGATATCTTGAACACGTATACCTTGAACCCCCGGTTCAGCAGTTCTATCACTGTCATACAATGCGTGCCGGCCACGATCGTACTGCCTATCTTCGCAAATGCCTGCATCGCCTGCTCGTTCACAGGCCGATAGAACACGTAGTACATGCAGGCAGGTATGTACCTCATGATCGAGGCCACTGCGCGTTCGGCCAGCTCCTTACGGGTGAGCACTATGACCTTGTTCTGGTTGTCGCACCTATGCGGCGAAACCACCGTGAATGGGATCCCGTCTATAATTTGTGTAACTATGTTGAACATGTGCTTGAAAGGATCTTGAATAAAAAATTTAATGCTGATCCTGGACGCTTGAGTTATCGGTGCCGTCGGCAGTAGCTTCAGCGGTGCCTGCTGAGCTCGGGGCCTGGGCGCCATTCGATGTGGCACCTCCATTCGGCGCGGCGCCTCCGTCCGCTTTAGCGGCGTTCTGGGGCTCATCCTTTATCTCAACAGCCTTAAGGTTTGCATATTCCGATTCAAGTTGATCTTGCTGGTTCAGCTCGGTCTGTTCTATGATCTGCTTGACCTCGTCGGGCACCTTGAACTTGACTACGCCGTTCACGCTCTCTATGCTGAGGTATTTGGATAGATCCTCGACTGTGCCGCGCGTAGGCGTAGGCGCGGCGTACCACTCTATGTTCAGATATCCCTGTAACTGCAACTTACGCAGATGTATATATGTTCGTATATCCGGCGATATTATCACGGCCCAGTCGCCATCGCCGCGTATGGCCCTGGATATGGTGTGGTACAGATTGGTCATGGTGAGGTAGTCCAGAACCTCCCTAGTGCGCTCACCGAACACCGTCGCTATTATTTCGGCCGTATCGACATCAGGCACTGGCAACTTGGGTATGACCACCGAGCGGCATTTGTCGTAGGACATATCGATGCCGCGGGTGGCGAACGCCGATATGACCACATCGCGCTTGCCGTCGCGCATCTCCATGATCTTAGTGCCGTTCGTATCGAAGGCGTCGTCCACATCTATGACCTCTTTAAGCGCCGTCTTGACCAGGGGATGGGAGAATATCCAATATGCATGAACCGGGATGAACGTGGGCTTGTAGTTCAGTGCGACCGCTACGGCATCGCGGAACGCCTTGGCGTAGGTGGCCGCGAACTCGGGATCGGTGGTTATGTTCATCTTAGAGGCGTTGACCACAGTGGGAGCGATTACGACATATGCCTTGCCGCGTATGCGCTTAGGCCCCTCTACTATGTAGTACGAGTCGATGCCCATCCTCTCCAATATATCGGCAGGCAGAAGCGTGGCGCTGACCAGAAGCACCTTGTAGCTCATATTGCGCATGAACGACCTCATGTCGCCCACAATCACGACCTTGCCCTTGTGCCTGAACGCCCTAACCGAGGTGAACGCTATGCGTAGCTTCCTATCGAGCGCGGTGATGTCTTGTATCAGCTCTATATATCTTCCGCAGTGGGATGGATCTTGTTTGCTCTCTACGCAGTTCTTATAATCTGTATACGATATCTCGCGGGCGGCGTTGATGAATTCTATGAACTGATGGAATACGTCGTACGGCTCGACGTTAGTGTTGCGGACATACTCCAACAGCTTCACCGCGGATCTGTGCGTATGCATGTTGTACCTGGATATCAGCTGATTCACGTATGCAGTATCCAGCATAATCATGGGAATCATGGACATGAGGACTGAATCGAACTCATCTATGGCGGTGACTACGTGAGACGGCAGGGTGCCCTTCTCGAACTCTACTGCAAACTTCCATGGATTGGTAACTATTATAGACGACGATATGTACTGAGCCAAATCGTCGTAGTACTTGCACCCGGTCGCGTTGCGCATTATATAGTAGCACGTGCCGCTGACGCACTCATACGGCACGGCGTTGACCTTATACGCAGTTGTCAGCATAGCGTATACGTCCTGCGTGACCACGGGCTTGTACATGGGGCATTTGAACCTCTGCGCATAACTGCCGTAGCTACATTTGGCGTTCAGCACATTTACCTTGGGATCTGCGGCGCACTGGTATTTCTCCTTGCCGAACAGCACGGCGACCGACAGTTGCATACCGTCGCGCACCAAGCTGTACCTGCCCCTCATGAAGTCCTGATAGTATTGGTTCGCAAGGGCATTAGTCGGCGTCAGCACGATGCCGCGGTTGCGCGCCGACGTTCGGCCCCTGGTGGGCATTATATACGAGCCCACCGCAGACATTGTAATCAGCGATTTGCCCGACCCTGTGCCAGCGCGTACTATTACGAATCTATATTCGCGCTTAAGCGCCTCCACCGTGTTCTCCACTATGATGTCCTGACGCGGCGCGTCGTCATATCTACGCGGCGGCAGGATGTTGTTGTTGCGGTCATAGATGATCCAGTAACGGCTGACGCCGTCTGTGGACATGAGCGACATGGCCATTTAACTCAATGCGGAATAAAACATGGCTACTTACCGCTTTTCTGCTTTACCTCGATCAGACCAATCACCTCAGATCCCATATACTGTTTGAGCTCATCGCCGCCGTACTTGGCGTATACGTAGATGGTCACATAATCTTTGCCCACGCGGCGTATCTTTCCACGTATGCCCACAACAGGCATGTCCTAAAAGAATTAGCAAAAATAAAAGCTTTATTGCTAACTCTGGCCTGCTAGCTGTGCTCGGTGATCAGCTCTATGAACGACTTGAGTTTACCCTTTAGCTCATCCAGATCGCCAAACGCATACCGCGAAACCTCATCGAGTTTAGCAATAATCGGCTTGTTGGCGACATCCCTATCCTCCTCGATTATGCGAACCACGGCATACATCAGCATGCCCAGCTTGGCGAATATGTCCTGCTGAGATGTCCTATACTGTGATGCTATCTCGGATATGCGCTTAACCGTGGTCGTAGGCACTGGGATGTTCACCCTGTTGGTAAGTATATTCAGGTTCTCGTCTATAAAGCGCCGCTTCACCTGCTTAGGGGCACCGATTATGCGCGTAATTATATCGTCGGACACCAGCCCCTTACGGCATAATGTGATCATGTACGGCCCCAACTCCTCGTCGTTCAGCGCCATATCGTATATATCACGCCTTACCGAGTTGCCGCCGCACATTATCAATTCAGGTGGCTGAGATGTCTCAACGGCTTCCTGCTTCTTGGCATCTATGGTTATCACCACGGGCTTGCTCTCAGTAACGGCCGCACTCTGTTGAACCTGAACCGGCTGAACCGCAACAGTCTGCTGGGCCGGCTGTTGGGTGTTAACCTGGACTTGTTGCGGCGGTGGGGACTGCTGTTGTTGCGGCTGTGGCTGTGGCTGTTGAACGGACTCAACGTCCTTTATGAGGCCGCGGGATCTCAGCACGGATATAAGCGTCTCGGGCATCTCGTTCACCATCCTCTGTATCCACCTATACGCAGTCGATGTGGATACGCCGACCAAGTCAGCCAACATGTTGACCGCCACTGATGGTATCGATCCCTGCTTCAGCTGAATCAATGCGTCATCGCCTATATTCATCAATATGAAGCTGATCACCCTGCTCATTACGCGCATATCCATGGCCGAATCGTCCATCAGGCGCGATGTGTACCTCAGAGTAATCGAGAGAGCATCTATTATTGGCACATGCTCTGGGTTGGCCAAATCTAGCTTGAGCAGGTAGACGGGTATCCTGTCGTGGCCGCACCTAACCGCCGCTCTCCAACGCCTGACACCGTCTATGATCAAATACTTGCCGGGATTATTCGAATCGGTGACGGCCACTATGGGCTCAACTACGCCGTGTTTGCACACTGAGTTGATCAAATCCTCGTTGTCGGTGAATAGATACCCCGGTTGCACAGGCGACTCATACGGCTTTAGATCATTGGTCAGCAGATATTCGAGCTGGCCTATGCTTCTCAGCACTTTCTTCAACTGAGGCATATACCGAAAAAACTGTGGGTTTATAAATATTTATTGAGGCTGTTGCTGGAGCGGCGAAGCCACATATATTATGTATTCTATGAAGCCGTTCGGGAGGATCTCGCGCTTGACCGTAGCGAACATCGGGATCGGGTATTCTATAGTACGACCTTCGTGCTGTATGATCAGCTTATCCCCTTCAAGTATCGTTACCGCGTTGCTGGGCACCAATATCCTAGTAGGCGCTGTAGGCAGTAGAGGTATCGGCATGTTCTTCGATATCTCCCTAATCAAATTGAGCGGATCGATCACAAAATAGATGGAGTTGAAGTTAATAAAGTTGCTACGACGTAGCTATTGCGGCTAAGAGGACTGTTGCGGCGGCTGTGTCTGCTGTACGGGCGTGCCGACCACCGAGCCGCTGTATCCCGGCTGTACCGACCACGTGACCAGCTTCGTGTCGCCGCAACACTGTATTATCAACGGCGTATCCGTGGCCGTCAGGAACACCGCATCGGAGAATGTATAGAACGTGTTGAAGGCATACACGTTGACTACGCCGCTACCGTAATACGCATATGACCTGCGAACTACGGGGCACGCGGCGCCATACGTGCCCCACGTATCGCAGTGCATCGTATAGGCTATGAGCTGATCCGCCTCGGATGGATTTATTATGTTGCTGGGCCTATACTGATCCGGCAGGTTTGCGAACGGATAGGCCACTGCATATGGCCCCTGATTCATTCCGGCGAATATGATGGCCGCGTATTTGTCCATATCTGGCGCCGTCACATTGTAATCGAGCTTGGCGAAGTCGAACCTGTTTACGCCGTAGTTGCAGAAGTCAGGAATCGAGAACAGCCGGCATAGTATGGCCATCAACAGGCTCTGCCACCCCGCAGTCTTAAACGGAAAGTCCTTAATCACGTTGACGGTGCTGTCTACATCTATATTATACGGCGTCTTGAACAGATAGCCCTGTGCGCCGGTGCTGTCCGAGTTGTCCTGAGAGGCACAGTGGTGGCACGTGAATCCGCCTAAAGGCGGAGAGCACCTGCAGTCCTTGGATATACACCAGGCGCGTGCATATGCGTCCGATATGGGCTGAGCCGTGTTGGCTGACATAAGGCGGAATACGCCCTCCTCTATCTCGACGTCGTAGCCCACAAGAGTCCTTATGCGTCCATATTCTGTGCCAGGCGGCACGAACACCTTGATTCGGCCGTCGCGGGTATATACATATCCATTTATGTGGCGCTTCTTCACTAATTTAGATAGCTTGGCGACCTGCACGGAACAAAATACGTGGAACTGTTTAAATATGCTACATCAGCGTTATCAATTGCCTCTCGATCTTCACGTCGATGCCGTACTGACGCATCGTCGATAATATCATCGCATCTACGTCTGGATCTGCCTGAGGATTCACGAAAACGTGCAGATGCTTGTCGTCTATCTTAACCCAGCCCGTTATAATATGCTTGCGCAGGAGCTTGTTAAGTTCTTTCCTGACCGCGTCGGCCGGATTCATCGTATTATATGCGATATGGCTACTTAAATCCTTAGCTTCAGTATTTATATTTGAGCCACCTTGATGACCGTGGTCGCCACGTGGGCGTAGTTGGCTATCACTGGGGCGGAATTTAGCGATGATGTTTGCTGTAATGCGCCTAAACATGTGCTGAATGAGAAAGTAACCGAATTAATGTTGTCGTTCTGTGTAGGGGTGAAGTTGCATGTGAGCGTAATCACGTTATTAGATACGGATATCGATGCTGTGCCGTTATATGTCGATGATGCGCCCTGCACCGTACACGTTCCCGATGTATTGTTAAGATATCCTATCAGCTGATATATGAGGCTCATGTGCAGGTAAAGTTCACGTTGTTTAACGTCACCGTATTGCCCTGCATTGTTGATATTGATACCGTATGAGTGCCCGGAGCCGCCAAGACTACCGTGTCGACTGTGCCGTTAGTCACGTTCAGCGTAGAGACTAGGTTGTTGTCCACATATATGCTGACCGTGCCGTTGTACGGCGCATTTGACTGGTATATAGTTAGGTATATCCTATACGGCGCCTGGCCGTTGATGCATTGAGGCGAGACTGATGACGTCGTGGTGGCTACGTATACATACTCAATAGGCGTAACTACGTATGATAGGAACGATGATGGGCATATATCGACTGTGGTCGGCGCAGACATCAGGACGTGGTGCAGGTATATCCCTTAGCCGATATGGTCAACGACGGTGATAGATCGAGGCATTGAGTAGGATCTTGTGCCTGGGCCTGCCATATGGTCTGGCCGCCCGCGATTATAGCCAGCTGGCATATCTTCACGCTCTGCATGGACTGGCCTGATGTCGATATCTGCTCCCATAAACAGTTTGTGTTTGATGTGTTGGGCAATACACTTACAGATGGCGATGAGTCGGTATAGACCACGTTGCCGTTGGCGTCATAATATTTGACGGATAGATTGGTCAGCTGTACGCCCTTAACCAAATACATGTACGTTATAGGGCCGGCTGTGACTTGCCATGTAACCGTGGTCGGCCCATCTAGAGTGAGCTGTAGCGGCAACGATACGATCCACTGCTCTGTTATATCGACAGTCACGGATCCAGTATAGTCTATCAGCTTGTTGACGCCGGTGACATTGAATATCTTGTTGTTGCTGTACATCACGTTTATGCTGTCTATGGTAAACGGAGATGTATTTATGTTGACTGATCCGGTAACCCTAAGCCCGTTGCCCGTACGCGTTAGAGAGCCGCTACCCGACATGCATGTGCCCTGTGTGTTGCAGAAGTTTATGGCGACGTTTGCCGGTATCGGCACGTTGTAGTTCACTACGCCCCACATAAGCGCTATGCTGACGCTCATGAAAAAGATTGGGGATATTAATTAATGGCCTGCTCAGCTCGACTTGCCGGTATTCGGCTTAGCCTGTCCGTCGTATACGACCTCGACGCACTCGGGATGGTTGACGGGATCGCACATCTGCTTGAGGCACTCCTCGCGATCCTTACCCTCCTTGCCGGCACAGCACTCCTCCTTACACTTGAATATGCGGACGTACGTATTGACGTTGACGTTGTAGCTCAGGGACATGGCATATGGAGCGGCACTGCTATTTATAGTTTACTTACGGTGGAAAGATCCGCGCTTTAGGGCGGGGGGGAGGTTACACTAGCTCACGAAGAAGTCGAACGTCTGCGGCGACTGTATGGTGACCGTGGCCCTGACGTAATATCCACCCAACGGCAATTGTATGCTCATATCGCCCAAGGTGACCCTGGTGAGGTTGCCCCCGAAGTCTATGCTCTGTAGCGTGAACGGCTGGGGCACTATGAATACCCCCTCTATCTGCACTACTCCGTATGTATCCGATTGGTCTATTATAGATGTTTTAACGTTGGTTATATTATATTCATATATATTACCTCCTATAGATACTGTGACTTTACCGCTGAAGTTGGTATCCTTAGTGATGTTGTACTTAATCGACGTGGGGATTATATCCTTGAGTATCTTGAATAAAACCATTACACCGATGAATAGTTGAAAGTTACTTGAAACATCGCAGTGCCCGAGACGTTTATGTTGCTTATGGTGAAGCTCGCTATATTGGTATTGCCAGCTGTTATGTTGACCGATGCGGTGGATACTGTTGTTGAGCCAAAATTAACCAAGAACGAAAACACTATCTGCCTGTTCGCACCGTTGATGGTCATAGACGCGGACTGCGCCTGTATGTTGTTTACAGTAGCCGATATATTCGATATGCCTAAATTGGGGCATCCAGATGTAGCGTTTGCACATGCAGACGTAAACAAGGTATATGCAGGAGTGGCGCTGGCCTTAGGAGTGGAAGAGCTGGTGGGCGGATATACGGTACCGCAAGTTGACATGGCACAATCTGCGCATCCAAATTAATATTAGCCCGACATATTCTGGGATATTGTAAGCGTTGTGGTGCCCACTATATTTATGGCCTGGGTGCAGTTGACCGTGAATTGATATAATGTATACGAGCCTAATGTCACCTGAACTTGTATGCTACTTACGGATATCTGCGTCGTTCCAGCGTCGAACTGAAGATTGACCGTTATTGTCTTTCCCGAAAATGACAGAGAAATATTGCTACCCGAGATGTTGTAGGTGTTGGTGCCATTTATGGTAACCGTGGCGCTCGCCGTATTGCTCGATTTGTAATAGTTCCAGATGCCCACTATGGGATCTGTGCCGATCGATATTGTGGCCGACACGAATTATCCAACACAGCTATTTTAATTAAAGCGATTCACCATCGCTTTACATGAGTAGATATAACTACAGGATATATGCTAATATCCGCTCTGAGTACCCGCGCGTGATAGTATAAGCGTCTCCGATGGCTGATACGACATCATCACGGTCGGCTGTACCGCCACTCCCTTAGATATCCACGGACATGCATGCACTATGTTGAACCCAGGCAGGGGCTGATACGACATGAGCCCTATCCCAGCCGCCTGGGTCTGCGGCACTATTTTAGGCCTCATATATTCAGGCGGAGTGGGCGGCGGTTTTGGATTATACAGTGGGCCGGACGACATGAGTTGCGTATACGCCATGTCCACCATCTGTGTGCGCAACTGCGCTGTTGGCTTGTTGCAGTATATGAGGTCGGCATTGCATGCCAATATATACAGCAGGACTGCGATCGACCCCTCTAAGGGTATCTTGCCTATGGCTTTAGATGCAACGCGGCCAGCGGCAGAGATCACCGACTTGAATATTGATGCCGTCGATGTAGCCACTGAACCGAATAGGCCGCCCAGCCTGCCTCCCCCGAATATGGCGCCCAACGGGCCCAATACGCGCGACAGCATTGGGAGTATGCGCGTCAGAACGCCCAATATGGCCGCCATGATCCTATCTGAGCTTCAGAATAAAAGCTCTACCACGGAGAAGATATCAGCGTACTGCTTGCCGATATATACACACTGCCAGTACCGCTTCCTATGATACTGCTGAAGCCAATGGGGTAAACACCGATGGCTACATATGTAGATTTTGTTGAACATCCAGCTTCTACACAGTCTTCGCATTGAGCATAGAAGGCACCAGAACAATATGCAGGCAAATTAGATGGGAAACAATAATGTAACATTGTGCTATTTATAAATGGTATATCAAAACAATAAGCACCAGTTTTTGTGCATCCATCTCCTTGCATAATGCAACGTTCGCATGGGAACTCAGGCAGTGCGCGCACATCATCTGATGTAGCTATGTAATCGGTCATGTGGATATTGATGCGGTATATGCGTTTAACGTTATATCGGTCTGACCCGCAGTGTACAGCGTGACTTTAGCGTATACGCTTGGCATAGTGCTACAGTTCACGCTTACTCCGTATGCCGAAAACGCAGGAGGATATAGCGGATAGTAATTATCAGTATAAAGTTTATTATATATTTTGCCAACATTATTTCCATATACATCGTACATAAATATACATACATCGGGTTGCATCACCGCTGAAATGAAGCTTGGAGTTACCTCACATTGACTTCCTACAGACAGCGATACGTTCACGTTTGGCTGTAGTAGCGTGGCCGGCACATATATGTCCTGATCCTTTTGGTAGAGTATCATGGGCAACATGTAGCCGCATGGCTGGTTGCTTGAGGTAGATATCATGGTGCCGTCGCTGGTCATATAGAACGAGGAACAGTCATCGATGCTCCCATATATGTTGAATACGCCATACGGCGGAACCATGAGCACTCCTATGTTCACCGATCCGCCTGAAGTCCTTATCTTGCCCGCTGTAGGCTGTGTATACATCATAGTCCACCAGTAGTACGCCCTCAGCACATCTGTGTTGTACTTGCTCAGCAGAGTCGATTTGGAGTTGTCGTCTACGTCCATATTGACCAGCACAACTGATCCTATGGGCATGCTGAGCGTCAGCAACATATCAGATGGGGCAGAGATATTCGGCGTATCTCATGTTCGATGAGTCCATGCACGGCACATCCACCGTGAAGAACTGATCGGGTGTGTGGCTATACTCTATACGGAAATCATACATGCCCGGCGGCAATGACACCGGCTCGCGCATCAATATGGTCATGCCGTACAGCGGCGCGTAGTTTCTATCCACAGCTAGGAAGAAGAAGTTGTATAGAGTCCAGTTTGATCCCGCATCTATACGGCCGCTGAAAATCCACTGCCTGTAGGGCCAATAGTAAGTGGCGCCAACGGACTGCATTGGAATTGTGCCGTAAGAGCCGCCGAATACTCCGGACACATAGCCGAACATCTTATACGGCTGAACTACCTCATACATATACTGGGCGATCTGGTCGAATAAGTCCCTGGATGCTAGACTGCCGTAGATATACGGAACGTTGGCCATGCTATAAATATGGAAAAGCGGCTATTATTATGTATACATGGCTGGGCACCATGGCTGTCATGACCACAGGGGGGTCGAGTGTTATGATTGCTCCCATCGCCGTGTAATTGTTGAACATTCTGATTTGGTTGAAGGACAGAAACGGCATCATGGCGCTGTCCACCATGCTGTTGTACAGAGTCTTAGTCGATACATCAAATATTATCATATTATTAATTATATTTATGTTAACATTAAATAAATTATTTACACTATAATCATAATTATATGATAAAGTAATATCTATGCCATGAGTATACGCAATAGGGCCCAATGAAGTTATCAAGCTGTATATCTGCTTCGCCACTGCATCCGAAAGAAATATATATCTACCAGAAAACGTCATATTATATACCTTTAAATCCTAGTGCTCTATTGTTGGATACTGTGCTCACTATAGTCAACACCTTTGTCGGCTTATTTATAACAAAATATACTGGATAGTAGAATGCAGGAAAGTAGTCGGTACACAAACCTAGATATGTAACGGCGACACCGAATATAATTGTGCCCGCCGGAATAGTTATATCTGAATTATATTTTACTATATACCCCGTTAAAATTCTTTTGTATTGTGATACAGATAGATCTAATTCTCCAATAGTTGATAACAAGCATATTTTATCCGGTTCGCCGAAACATCCAATGCCGGCATATGCATCGTATAGCACCTGATAGTAGCTCGTCAATTCGAAGAAGTCGTTCTTAACTATCGATATGGGTAGCCATATGAGGGGCACTAAATGTTCGAATGTATTGCCGCTGTATGGAAACGTGCCGGTCTCGTAGTATGTAGCAGGGAAGAAGTTAGCTGTTACGTATGAATCAGACATGGTTAGAACTGGGGCATCTCAAGCTGGATCACGTATATGCCTTGGCTAAATGTATAATCACCTGCATGAAGTATAATACGGTTTTTTGCGTCATATATGTATAACGTGCCGCTACAGCCGTTCATGATGTGCAACACCACAGTAGCCACAGACGGTAAGGTATCGAATGTGGATATGGAGAGCCAGCCGTGGCCTCCCGCATAGGCGTAGTCGCAGTTGCCGTTGATGTATGCCCTTATGGCGCTGAGCGGCATGCCGGATCCTATATACGTCAGCCATATGAAGTCGATGGGTCTGAAGTTGTTTAAGGGTTCCAATACCAGTCGGGACACTATATGAACTGCCCAACGTATTTAATCACTGACAGCCCGGCATTCCGGCGAATATATAGCAGTTCGGCTTGAACGTGACGTAGTTCATGTGGACGTCTATTTTGGCGTCCACAACCAGGTTGTTGTAATAGGGAAATACATGTATCACCACCGGCGCCAGGGGCGATTGCAACACCACGTGGCCGTACCCGGATATGAAATAGCTACAGCCACTGTCCGTGCAAAGCTCATCGACAGCCGCGTTGCCGTACGTCTGGGCAACGGTCATCATAGATGCAGTCCTGCCCGTATCGGGTAACGGCCTATAGAGGAAGTCGATCTCCTTGTCGGCCACAGTCAGCGTGCCCAGGTTCAGGCCGGTATCATTGACGAAGTCACCTATACGTCTGTTGTACACGGCAATTAGATTTTGAAGGTACTGCAGGCCGACCGAGCTTCCGATGAATCCATGAGCATATGTGGGCTCATTACCTATCTGTTGAGTCAGACAGATATTGTAGCCCTGCTTAGGCGTGCATGAGAACCCCGATACGCTTGAGAACTTGAAGGCGTCGTTGCCTATGTGTATCATGGGCCTACATTGAGCACCTATGCATACAGACGCAATTATGGGCGGCGCATCTGCGTTTATCGTGACCCACGATACTACCGTATACGCCTGACTCGGCGTAACGTTGTATGTGACCGGTATAGTGCGCACTGTATCATACGTGTCGTAGTCTCCAGGAGCTAGATATGTCGATGCCAGCGCATTTGCCGAAGGGGATAGATATGGCACCACGGCCTGTTGTGTATATATGTAGCGCACCGTACGTGTGCTGGCGACGGTGCATCCTGAGCTGGTGCATTCGCTGAGCGTGACGGTGCATATGTTGTCGGGCCTGGTGTTGGGCTTAGATATAGTATATACGCCGCTACTGTTCACGTCTATCTGTTGCGAAAACCCGTCGTTGCAGGAGACCGATAGCTTGGCGTATACCCTGGCCGTGTTGATCACATCGATAGTCATCGTCTGTGTCTTGTTCGACGTAATTGGCTCGAAATCTATGAACTTGATCAGCAGGTTGGGCACTGAGCTCATGTCGACAACACCATCAACAAGGGCTCGGTACTGCGGATGCACGTAGCATACATCAGCATATATGTCCCAGTAGCCACTTGGGAATATATATTAAGTACTATTGGAATAATATATCCATCTATTGTATTTATAATAAACGTAACATTTTTTAAGTTAAGAGCACGATTTACCGAGAATACTGTGTAGAATATCCACGATGTGCCGCATCCGCTGTCAGTAGTGCGGTATATCATGGTGGCCTTGGTATACAGCGGCCCAATCGTTCCGCTGTCGGTGCCTATATACGTGCTGACGTTGCCGATGCGATTCTTGAACCCTATGGACGCTATGACGTACGGATCGAGCTGAAACACGCCGTACCAAGAGGTGCGTGCGGTGCTCATGTGGTTCCCCTTATGAAGCGGTACGCCTCGTTTATTGCCAAATAAGGCACGTTGCCGGACTTATACGACGTATGGTTCTGGAAGCCGGTTATATACAGCTCACAGTTGCTCAGGCCATAGTAGGCGCACATATCTAAGCACTCCCGCGTGATGTGGCTCACGTACGACCCATCCACCGTGGGCACATATATGTCCATGCCGCCGTCACTTGTAGGCTTCACCAGATATGCGGCCAGCACCCACATGAATGGTGCATATACGTGGTATATCCACTTGGCCAGAAGGTCGTTCAGGCATTTAGTTGTGGCGAAGTTGAAGGAGTATTTAGACTGGCATGATTGGAGGCATTGGTTGTAGCATTTGTTATAATCGCTTACGCTCTGCATGCCACTGCAGTTTGTGATAGCACACATGTCAACGCAGTCGCTGTAGGCATCCTCGTCAGGCGTTTTAACGTAGCACCACCCAAATGTGAATACATCGAGCATGTTGGCTATATCGCTGAGGCTCATCCTGGCCGGTGTATATTCTATGATCACCGGCAGGAAGTTGTTCTTGGCGAAGTTGGCCACCGGTATCGATATCGCAGGCACAGCAGATGGCGGCGAGCAGGACGGCGCCTTACAGTTCCACGCGCGCGGCACTATCTGCATGGGCCGCAACACGTTGCCCCGCTCCAATCCTGATGCACTCATAAAACTCTGGCCCGGTAGCGTTGGGCCCGGCACATACGGAAAGTAGTCAACTATCCTGCATTCCTCGAACCCCTTGCCGTATGTAAATGTGCCCGAGCCCGTGTACACCGCGGCCTTCTGTTCTCCGAGCTTCCAGGGCAGGTAGTCGCGGTAGTACGCATCTACATCGTACTCCACAGGCAGTATCTTCACGGTAACATCGCCGTTGAATATGACCTTGAGGTATACATCTGTCGATGGCAAATACAGCGGCACGTACAGCTTGACCTTTAAGCTCTCGGCGTTTGTGATGCCGTCCGACTGAGCGCCTAAATAGACGTCGACCCACGGCATATTAATCATAGGCGGATATGCCCACCATGAGTACAGAGCATAAGTGCCATACGGATATGATATCGGGCATGCCGATTTATATATTTTATCTATATTAGATAAATCATTTATACATTTTTCAAAATTATTTATAAAACTAGATGCAACGCCCTGAGGTATATTTCCGTTTATAATTCCATTGGCTACATTGCTGATCAGTTGGTCGATCCTAACTTGAACCAGCGATGTGGCTATGGCGTCATGTATGTTGGTGCACAGCACATAACTCATATCGCCCAGCTTCTCGCATTGTGCCTCAGACGCCAATATGACCGCTGAGGGCAACTTTATGGGGAATTCGGCCTTGTCTATATAGAGGGTGCCGTCTATGCCGCCCACCATCCACTGCTTCATTATATCCATCATCCTCACTGTGGCCATGCAGTCGCCGAACTTGACCCCTATCTGCTCGCCGTCGTGAACCTCCATGCTGGTGAATATGTCGTATACGCCCGGATTGAGCGCGGATTTGCTACGCACAAAATACGACGCTGAACCTGCACCGGCTATATTGGCCGTGGCCGTGCCCACAACCGCATCGCCTATAGATAGGAAGTACGGATATCCGTTGAACAGATCGGCCACCTTTACCTCCGGCGATGAGAAGAACGTGTAGTTGAACTGTATCATCTCAGCAGTGCCCCGCTTGCGCAGAGCGGCACGCGCTATTCTGCCTACGAAATATTTATCGACGTCGCCGTACGTGGCCTTACGCGGTATGACCGCCTTAGCTATCAGTATCGAGCCGGACGTGTGCTGTATGCCCGAGTATATCGCCTCGCGCTGGTAGTACCTGTCGCTCCCGACGTAGAGCACGGGTATCTTAAGGACTGGATCTACCTCGCGTATAGGCTTATCAACCGTGAGGAGCTCGCACGGCGGCGCTTGAGCTATCTCGGTGGGTTGCATGGACGCAACGAGCATCACGTTGTACGTACCAGCGTTTATAGATGCTGAGAATCGGCCTATAAATCCCCCGATCTGGACGTTGTTGGCATCGTAGAGGTTTATGTATACGCCGCTGATGTTTCCGCTTGGAAAATCCGCTGATCCCTGTATTACTATCGATGTTGGATTTGACCTCAAATATATTTTAGTATTTGTTATATTTACTGTTGCTACATCCATAACAACATACATAGATATATACTTGACCAATTTATTCACAACTATGTTGGCAACGTCATAATAAGGATCGCGCGTTATTGTAGCGCTCATAGTACCTGCCGCTGTGAGTGAGTTAAATCGTTAATGAGCCGGGAGGAAGACTCTTACCACGCCGCTCTGGGGAATCTCCGCGGATAGGTATGTCTCAACCCTATATATACTGCCCATGACCACCTCAACATTGACATCTATACCTATGCCCACGGAGCCTACAGGCGTATTGGCTATGTACTCTATGTGGGTTATATACGCTGTGCCGTCGCGCCCAGTTAGGTCTAGTATGCCGCCCCCATACCAGCAGTTGCCTTTCGTGGGGACGCATCCGCCGGGGGTGAATATGATTACTGGGTTGTACAGATTAATGGTCTGTGTGGCACCTCCTACTAATAGCGTGACTGAGCCGGAGAACGTGGCCTGAGCCAAATACCTCACGAAGTATGTGGATATCGAGCCGAACAGATCTTGTGATACGACCAGCGGAACCGTGCTCATCACGTGCCCAGCTTGCGTACGTTTATATTATATGCCGCCGCTCCTACCGTCAGCGTACACGGCACCGTGGTATAGCTTGTACCGAACTTAGGCCCTGTGAACGATATTATATGGGCGCCCGGCTGAACCGCCACTGATGTCTGGTTCTGGTTGTAGCATTGGCCGTCTATGCATATGCCTATGCAGTCCGACGTTATGCGGCCGCCAAAGGGCAGTGATGCTATGAATGCATCGCACCGCCCAGATGTGGCATCGACCGTATAGCTATTGCAACTGTTCATTGTTGCACACGGGTTGAATATGGCTATCCTGGCCGGCCTGTTGCCGCCATCGCCCACCGCTATCTTGATGATTGGATATACGGGCATAGCGGCGCTGGCATAGAACCCAACGTAGAACGAAAATACGTTTATCCCCTCGTATTGGCATACTATATTGGACAGCAGATCGCCTTGATTTAAATTTACAGATCCTGTTACATATACATAAGTGCCGTCATATTTATACGACTGATTGGACAGGCTCACGTTGTTGCCGTTAACCACCGCATAACACTGAGGCACCTCGTTGGACAGTATGCAGTCTATCAGCGGCTTAAGGCCTGTGGGTTGTGGTTGAGATGCCGATAGAAGCCCGTAATACGCCGGCAAATCGAGCGATGTGAACGACACGGCTACGATGTATACGCGTGGTCTGCGAACTTGACCACCACCCAGCCGGATACACTGCAGGCAAGATTTACCGATAGAGATGCGCTACATCCGCTCTTAGTAATTGTGAAGACCAGATTGTTGGTCGGCTTAGTCACGTTGATCACTATCCTGTTGTCCACAACATAGCAGTTGCCGTATATAGACGCACACGTGGCGTTGTTGAGCAGGAGGGAGCTCAGGTTGGATGTGAACGATATCACGGCGCAGTCACCGTCACCGTGCCGATAGAGTAGTCGGATCTGACCAGCACCACATATGTGCCTGAGTTCAGGTTGCGACTGCCCGATATCTGGAACTGCCAAGTTATCGTTTTGCTACCTGAAGCATAGGATACGGTACCGCTCATGGTGAAATTTATCTGAGTGAGCACGTCGCTGTTGTTTAGGGTGAACTGTCCCGACATGACTGCCGATGCGGATGTTTGCGATGGGAACGATATATCGATGTTCACGTTGGTGAGGTTTATAGTGCCCGCCGTCTGAAACACCACAGAGCCCGATACAGACTTGTTGGACATACGCGTGTAGTGTATCTGCGTCGACTGAACCACCAAGTCCTGTGTCACCGACACGATCTAGCCGTGGCGCCAGAATAAAAACCGTTAGGCCACATATCCGCCGTACTCCACTTCAGTGGTGCCGTACAGCGTTATCTGGGACTGAGCAAACGTTACTGCATGAGTCGTAGTGGCGTTGCTGGTGACGGTCATACTCTTCTTCAGATACAGCCCGACTTTGTGCCTCGTGGCGGCTATCGATGATTGGGATAGGGTCAATATCCTGTAGATCTTGAGAGCATACGATGAGGCATCGCTCTGAGCTACGTTAGGCGGCTTGATGATGACCGAGTAGCTACTGCCGTCGGCCTCACGTGTATTGGGCGCCAGCACCGAGAGCGATTGATACGCGCCGTCGCGCTGGACTACGTTGGGCGCTATGATTGATAGAGTGTAGGACGGCTGGTCTTGCTGAGTTGCATTGGGCGCCAGCACGGAGAGCGTATACAATGCCTGATCTTGCTGTAGCGTGCCGTATCTGGATATATTCAAGGTATAGTTTGCTCTGTCTGCCTGAGTGACATTGGTCGCATATATGCCCAATAGGTATGATGATGTGTTCTGTTGGTATGCATTCTGCGCAACTATGTACAGCAGGTATGATGTGACATCACTCTGTATCACATTGCCTGCGATGTGGCTGACAGCGTATGATGTAGCCGATAAAGACATTAGGTTGATGCTTGTATATCTGCTGGCGATGTACTCAGCCGGCTGAGCTATAATTCTTATTGCATATTTAGCTATATATGATGTGGATGTTGTTTGACTGAGCTTATATATAGGTAAAATGATGGCTGATGTAGGCGTTACCGCAGATACGTGGATCGGCACTGCGTAGCTGTGTTGTGCCGATACGGCCGTCGATGTAGCTGAATATATGTGTCCGGCATATACTGCGCCAATCGCGCTCTGGGTGAGCTGGAAGACCTTGTACACCGGCCTAAACGATGTGGATGTAGCCGTAACCGCGGCTATTTGAACTGGATAAACCAGCATATGCCGTGCCGATACGGCAGTCTGGGTCAGCGTGAATACATTTTGATCGAACTGGAACAGCGGCGACATCGCCGTATAGCTCACTGAGCCTATGTACTGAGGGGCTATCACTAAGCCATACGATGCGGCATAACTGCCCATCAGCGTTATGTACGGCAACTGAGCGTAGCCCGTTTGAGTATATTCGTGCAGGTTGTCTATAAACTTATATGCATATATAATATCTTTTGTTGTAGTATTAATATTAGTTCCTGTTATGAATAGGAATGATATATAAATATCTGTATTATATCTCGATGACAGGACTACATATGGATATGTTTTATATGATGTTGTGGATGTTTTGAGTATCCACGCCGGCGTATGTACCAATCTAACTGCATCTATAGCGTCTACTATTATCGGTGAATATTTAATATTTATATTTATAGCATGTCCATATGATGATCTATACATATAACTATTTAATGTATTATATGTAGATATAGTATAAGATGATAGGTTGGGCGTAATGAAGACAGGCTGTATGTACCTCACGTACCACGACTTGAACTCGTATGCCAGCGATGGAACGTCCAGAGTATACGATGTAACTAATAGATTGGGCGGAGTCTGTATTACCACATGTTTTGTACGCGATGTATTATATATATTCTGTTTATAAATTGGTATATATGTATATGGTATATATCTCGATGATAAGACTATATATGGATATTGTATATAAATATCACTGGTAAATGTAGCTACTCTCTGGCCGAATATGGCCGCATAACTACTGTTCACTATCGATCCCACTAACGCTCTGGTCTCTATGGGCTGGTCTAATACGAATGTAGTGAGGTTTACGGGCAACATCTTGTCTATGGGCACCCTTGATGCCGATACCGCAGTGTGCGTGACCAGCTGGACGTTGGCACTAGCCACGCTGTTGAGGTAGTCCGTGCTGTACCTAGCCGACATTGAGTAAGTCACAAGCGGCATCAGCTCTGCAGTGATGGTTATCTGATCCGCGTATTTAGGCAGAGCCTCAAAGTATACGTTATGCCCAGTTATGGACTCAATTATGTGGGGCAAAGCCGATATAACCACGTAGTTAGGCGTCACCTTGATAACCGAGGGCGGCTTGACCGCCACGTTGTAGCTCTCCTGCATTATCTCTACGGGCAGATGCGATATGTCGAACAAATAGCTCGTAGACTCGGTGAACGTCGGCAACGACGATAGCTCAGCTACAGCGCTGGTGTGCTCACTAATCACAGACGGCCGCGTCAGGCTGGGCGCTATCAGCGTAGCCGCATAGTCGCAGAACACGCCTCCGTATTTGGTGAAGCACCAGTTCGGCGGTATGTAGTACATGCTGGGCCTTGAGATGCTCGTGCACACCAACGTCACTGCTCCGTCAACGGATCTGGATCTGGATAGATGTACGCAGTACTTTGGCTCAAGTACTACGGTATGCGGCGCTACTATGTGGGCTAGGTAGGCCTCTGAATCGTATATCGATGCCGGTCGGGCGTATTTCTGAGTACCGTAGAATGGACGGCGAAGTATTGAGTGACGTACTGCAGTTACATATCTGCCATATACCTGATATGCCATTACTTCATCCTATTATTATATAGAGTAACCGTGAGATTAGTTAAAGCATCACTGTACTCAGTATGAACATGCTCTATATATATATTATTTATTATGGGTATTCCAAATATCTGTATGCCGTACCTGAAGTTCATGCCGCTTGAGTACATCTGGGCCGCCAGATATCTGTAGACCAACTGCTGATATCCTATGGTGGTAGTGGCCTCAGCCAGCGATACCGCATACGACTTTTGCTTTATATAGCCCAAGGCGTATACCCTGAACTCCTCAAGGGTTTGGGTTATACCGGCGTCTATGGGTATCAAGAGGTCTTTGGGCGGCGCATATTCGGGATACACGTTGCCGTAGCTGTCGAGCCAGAAGGTGTACCGCTTCTGCAACTTACGGTCTACGAAGCACATTGAGTTATCGCCCACCTGAATATGCACGTTGATCAGCATATCGCTGAATGTCGATTCGAACGATATCTGCACATAGATCACATTACTGCGGTTTACAAAATGATTCGTAACAGCATTGGAATACAGACCCAAAGTCTTATTGGAGGTAAGGCTGACCGAGTGGGCCGTCGATGCGTTAGAGCTCAGCAGTACCGAGTGATTCGCATACTGCGACACGAAACAACAGAGAAAAAACGATTAAAACCGAATGCGGATGTTACCTGCTCTTCTCCCTGCTCATCAGAGACTTTAGCTCCATCAGCATCGACTCAACGTGGGCCATTATGAAGACCAGGGCTAGAGGTATGAATCCTGCGGCGAAGCCCAAAACGCCCAGCATGGCGATTACGGCGTAGCGTGCAACTATGGAGAAGTTGCCTATTGCGGCGACCCATATCACAAACAGCAAGGCCTCTGCGAACAGTGTCCCGGCGGCTACGTAGCGCACCTTTGACCACCACGCCCAGGACATAGCCATGCCTATGGCCATACCTATCGCCATCAGTGGAGCGTATGTCAGTATTGACTCCGACATGTATCAACCGGCCGCTCTTATTTTTAAATCTTTCTATGCGGTAAAATGATAGAAAGCTAAATGTACACGCTGGCTTGTTGCGGCGATATGGTTATGGATAGTAAGACCAAATATAGGCCCGATTGCGGCGTAGATGATAGGCCCGATACTATGGATGATGCCGTAGCCGTGGCGTTATTTGTATAACTGTATGTTATACTAAACGTTACAGATGTTATTGTTGCGCTAGATGATAGATTTAAGTAGCCGTTCATAGTTATAGTAATGCTGTTACCCGACGTTGAGTAGTTTAAAGTTACGCTTGTCAGGTTTATGTTTTGACCTCCCGATGTGGTCACGTATCCCGATATAGATCTATTACCTGAGCTCTGGGTCAATATGCTGTTTATGCCGGTCACAAAAAACGACTGGTTTACGTTGAAGGTGGATGCCATATTATGTACTTATGGTTACGGTCGTCTGCGGCTGTAGCGTGGATACGGCAAGAACCGCGTAGAGGCCCGTATCGGCTATTGTTATCGGGCTATTCTGAGGCGTTATGACCTCAAGCGCGGTGACCAAATTGCCGTTACCGTCCCTGGCCTCGAACCGTATATCAGTTATGGTGGAGTTTGCTTGGGTTATGTTGAATACACCGCCGAATATCCAGTTAAATATCGGCGGCGCTTGAGATGTATCGTAATATGTGGTGATCGATGGCGCGATCAGCTGAGTCGATACGTTGTTTATCATCATAGTGCCGGTGACGCTACGTATGGAGCCGCTCGCGACCACGGCCATCTCCGAGAAGAAGTCCTTGGCCACTGTGGCCGTAACACCGCTAGGAGCGGACATGGCATAACGGTGCGACGGCTAATTAAAGGGTTGAGGTGGCCGTCTGGCCGACCACCGAGCTCTGGACGACGAACATGTGGTATCCCGCTTTCAAAGGAAGCTGAAAGTTTACAAACGATACTGCCTCTCTGCCGTTGACTACGAAGGCCAGCTTGACTATAGTGCTGTCGCTGGTCAGCCTGAGTATCCCGGTCAGATACGCGGTGTATTGGGTATAACCGTTGTAGCTTGTCGATATAGATGTAGACATGAAGTTGATCTGGTTGCCGTTTGAATCGACCGCGTAGCCGCTTACGCTATACGACAGGTATCTGGCCGCAGTCACGTATGGATCCGCTAATACCTGTAGCTGAGTCTGAGTACTCACGTTGCTCTATACCGACACAATTTAAATTAGCCACCGGCGGTATGGTGTGTCCCAACCGCAGTATGCCGTGGTTAAGGATCCACTGTTCACCTTCATGCTGAGTAGGTATAATACCCACTTCTACATAGCTCCAGCAGGCGGCTACGTCATAGATGGCAATGGAAACCAAATCAACATGATAGCTAGATCAGTACAGATAACCTCGTTGACGCAAAACAGCGCAACTATAGTACAAACCGGCGTATTCATGATACAACAACAGTCATCGATAAAGCGCATAGTGCTCAGCGATACGGTTGGAGATAACGATTGTTACCCTGGCAGTGATCCCGATGTGTGCTGGAGCCTCAGTGACGTATCGTTTGATGCATATACAGATGGGATAGTTCTACAGCCTGGCTACTACATAATGGTGATCCAGGTTACAGTAAGTAGTGGTACATTTACAAAACAATAGTTATTTTATAGTTATATTGGCTGTAGGCGGGGGCTGATACTCATAAACCAACATTATGCCGTATAATCCTGGCTGGCTTATGGTGAGCGGCACGTTTGCCATCAGATACAATTCAAGGGTATATGCTCCAGTAGTCTCTGGTGTTCCAAATGGTGATCCAACCGATTTCACCACCACATCTATGGAATCAATGGTGCTGTCTGGGTTGTTTACGTTGAATATGCCGTAGAATATATACGCGAAATAATGGGGTTGCTGTTTGCTATCGTATACGAATATCTTACCGGTGCTCATGACGTCCTGAGTTACCGCGCTCACGGTCACTTGGAATTTGGTTATACAACAGAATATGTTCGGACGACTGCTTGACTGTGCAGATGCCCTAGCTATCAGGTGGAATATGTCGCGGACTATCGTCGCTGTGCCGGTGCTCATGACAGCTTGCCGTCGAACTCCTTAACTGCGTCTATTATGAAGTTGCCGTACGTCTGTATGAACGACTGGCAGGTCTTATCAATGGCACTACACCTGCTCACATCGATGGACGCCGCAACCGAGCCGTTGTTAACCATGTACACCACACACGGGCTGTCGCTAAATATGACCAGCTCGTCGAACCTTATCACAGATCCGCCCACTATCATCTCGCCGTCGACCCTCCTCCTGTGCATGGCCATGGGATTGTGCATCTTGCTCAGAAACTTGGCCATCTCATCCACGAATTTGCTGTTCTGGACTAGCTTGACTATATCTTGGGCGTAGTTGCGCAGTATGAATAAAAACATGCGCCAATCGGACACCCGCTCAAGCCTGCCCACGCGCCTGTCGATGTAGTATATCCAGTCGCCTACACATACCGTATAGACCTCATCTGACACACAGTTGAACTTATTGCTAAGAGGCATGAACTGCTTGAACTGATCCACTATGCCCGACAGATCCCTCTGGTAGTTCCTGGAGCAGTTGGCAATCAGTTCCGGCAGAGACATATCACCTCATCACGTCACCGTGACTGATACCGATGTAGGCGCCGACACATATATCGTTATGTTAACTATATATTCTCCTGGAGCACTGATGCTTATAGGATCTGATACTGCCTGTATCTGGAGCTCACCTATAGCTACGCTGTTGGCGTCCCTGAGTATCAGATCCAGATAGTCTATGGTGGCCGGCGCAGTGTTTATGAAGACCTTGCCGACTATGGAGGCCACCGCGGCCACCGGCGGGCCGTTGTACTTGACCACGTTCCACATCAAGTCATACAGCGATATGTCTTGGCCGCTGACCCGTATATCGCTATCTATTTTCGCTGTTGAGTTGAACGAGTTGACCAAATAATTGACGAAAGGATCTGTGTACACACGGGACAATCCTGAGGCCATGGCTATGTACTACCCACTGAAATAAAAACTAAGTAATCGGGCTGGGCGCCTGATCGACCGAGACGGACATGCCACCGGCCAGCGGATGTACAGGCGTCTTGTTCACAACCATCGTTATGAACGGCAGTTCCGATATTGCAGATGCTGTGTGCTGTATGTTGGCTGTGGCCTGCACCGCAGTTACCAACGATACAGATATTGCGTCCTCTGTGACCGTGGCCGATGCGCTTACCGAGGTGGCCGTAGCTATCGATACCGATACCTCGCGCTCGGTAACAGAGGCGGATGCCGTGATGCGCCGCATCGCAGACAGCGCCGCCGTTATTGCGCCCTCTACCACGGTGGACTGAGCCGACACCGTGTTCCCTCTGCCGTATGATCCTGAGTACGCATAGGCCATCACGGTGTACGACACCGTCGGCGTTTTGGCCTCGAACCCAGTCAGCCTGGCCTTGCCCACGGTCTGTATGGGCACCTCGAACTCGCGTATCAGTGTCACCTTATAGCTTGCAGACGCCTTAACCGACAGCGTCTTGGTGGTGTTGGCATAGGCCTTAGGCGCGTTTATCGCCTTATTGTAGTCGCCTGCGGTCTGAGGCGGCTTAAATATGGCGCCGGACAGACCTAGGGCCAGCTGGGTGGCCATATATACGGCAAATGGGGAGAACATGAACGTTAACAGTTTGCGCGGCGATGTGGCGTACTTGTGCACGTGCTTCATGCTCTGGCCCAGATAGAATATGGTGAATATTGCGGGCAGGTTCGCTAGAACGACATCGACCACGGAACGCCATAGGAAGTCTTGAAGCTTGCCGAATCCGCTCTTGATCATATCCCACAGGGTCTGGGGCAACCACAGCACTGAGTTAAGGAGCCAATGCAGGGGCTCCATGAAGAACTGGCCTATGTTCCTCAGCTGATCCAATATCCACTGGCCCGCGTTGCGCAGTGAATTGGTCAGGTTGTTCCACAGCCACTGAAGGCCGCCGGTCACGCCCGATACTATGGTGTTGGCGAAGGACTGTACAGCACCGAATATGGATGAGCCAAGCCAGGCAAGCCCCTGTCCTATGCCGTTGCCTATGCTCTGTATGGTGCTCCATATTGAGTGGGCCAGGTTCTCTACGCCTCCCATGATCCAGTTGCCTATTTGCTGAAACGCAGACGCTATAGGAGCAGTTACGTTGTTTACCGCTTGGCCTATGCCGCTGACAACCATGTTCGGCATGTTCGTTATGCCCTGCCAAATGCCAGTTATGGTCTTCTGAAACCACTCAAACGGATTAAACGACATTGAGAAGACCTACCACCGCTATTTAAGATTAAGACCAGCAGATGCAGAACTGCGACTTGACTTGAGACAGCAGGTACATCAGCCGCACCAGCTTGGTAGTCAGGTCGGCCGCGCGGACGTCGCCGCTGTTGATTATATAATTATAGATCCCCAACAGAGCTCCTGCATAGACCTTTGCCTCGCTTGTGGTCAGCTTATCCTTCAGCGTGCTGATGTAGTCCATGAACTGGCGTAGCCAGTTAGGCGTGGCTATGCGCTCGGGGTTTACGAACATGTCCGGGCTTATGGAACAGATGAATTCGGCCAGGCCTACCACGTGTGGATGCTGGGGCCTGGTGGGCGGATTGGATAGCTTGGAATTTTGATATTCACGGTACACCTCGTCGCATCTATCTGTCAGCCGCATGAGCGAGACCAGCATCTTCCTAAACGCCTCTATGGCATCACTGGCAGATTTGTAGCCGGCCACGTTGACCAGGCTCTGGAACCTCGACTTCATATCGCTCTCGACCGTATCCATGACAGGGCCTAGCTCACGGACGGTTTGAGCCGACAGGGGCTCAGGTACGGGCAGTTCCGAGTATATGTCGATCAGCCGAGACAGCGCAGACGGAATCAGGGGGCGTGCGTGTATTGCCATGAAGCCGCGCGCGGCTTGCCTTATCTGCTTGAGAGTCTTCTTGTACTGTTCATACGTCTCCTCTTTGGGACGGCCGTAGTACTGCCTGTCCAGGTGCATCTCCTCAAGCAGACTCTCAAGCTCGTCCTTCAACTGAGCCAGCCGCTCAGCACTGCCCATGACCTCCCTCAGCGATGGCCTCAACGCGCTGGCCATGGTTAGTGATTCGAGCTCGCCCAGCTCAACGAGCTCGTGCTCAGTGGGTAAAGGCATGATGGTTCTCGGTATGGGCAGATGGGGCAGAACCCTCGTGAACGACATAAGCGAGTTAACCAGCCTGTCGAACGTGCCCACGCTCTCTCTGCCGGGCCATGCGGCAATGTTGCCCGATATCCGATTGTATACCTCGCCGCCGCTATTGATTGCATCTATATATTGTGTATTCACAAATTCATTTAAAATTTTTAACCGTGTACTCGATGAATTTATATTATATCCTATATATATCAATTGAGTATTAGGTATAGATATAACAATATAGGTCAGCGTCACGTCGTATACCCTGTCGGAATACCGCGAATATTCAGGCGAGCCGGATCGCACGTGATACGCTATATTGACCGCTTCGCTTGCCGATATATAGCCATCCGGTTTGTCTGCGGTAACTATCATGCCCGGCACTGAGCAGGCTATACCTAACGCCGAATTTATGCGGAAGCCGCTTATTTCGGCCATGCGCTTGCCGCTACACGTGACCATGCGGCCGACTAGCGACGACGGCACCAGTACTGCCGAATCGGTCAGACGTATGACCGGATACGGAACTGCAGAGATGCCCTCAACCTGCCCGCTCTCAGCGCCGTTATACATCAAGGCATCCACATCGTTGGATATCTCGTTCAACAGCCTGTTGATCGGAACCTCGGTCAACTGAACTTGCGCTTGCTCTGTCAATCTGGACATTATATCTCTTAAAGATATATTACTTAAAGCATTTATAAATATCTCGATATGAGGCATAGAAATTATGCTAAATCTATCCCTATTTACGAATAGGTAGCCCAAGTCGCGTACGACGGCCTCGGATCTAGTCTCGTTGTTGCGTATTATGCCGCGTATGGTCACGTCATTGCCGTTCGGATATATGGATATACCGTAATATCCATATGTTATCACTATTTTGTTATCTTGATAATCAACATCTATATTATTAACATCAGCATTAATCGTATTGCGTGATAGAGCATCAGCCACAATCTGCCTGAGGCCTTCAGATATCACCGACGTGGACGTGTGCTTATCTCTAAACACGCGCACCAAAACGTATATGCGATTGGGTTCTGATGCCAGCTTGTTCACCGCATCTATCATCGCGTTCAATATCGTCTTGCACTCATCCCCATCGCACTCCTGAACTATATCGGCTATTCTCTGGGCCGGCGCTGTGCTGGGCCTGGGCGGCGCGCTGACGAACTCGGGCGACTTCTCGGCCTGCCTGTACAGCCTATCCAGATCTCCGACCATCCTGGCCACGACCTCTGCGATCTTGTTTATGGGTATCTTGTTGTACACGTCGGGCTGTGTGACGCTGGATATGATCATGCTTATCGCTGAGCCAAGAGCGTGGGCCTTGGCCTTGAGCGTTGTGCCTCCCGACTCCCACATCCTGATGCAGTCGCTGAGTGTGTCCGTTGAGGTGCGCGAAATCAGGTACACCAAAGCCGATTGGGCCTCAGTTCTCACCGCGGATAATGCGGGGTTGGCCGATGCATCTATTATGGTCATAAGCGCGTTGCACCTATCCTGCCTCTTCATAGCGTCGAACCTGCTCACCACACGGCTTATGTACTGCGATATGTGCCTCTCTATATCCTCGTCGGTCATCTTTGTAATTCTATTCTCTATGGTCTTCGCCAGGTACTGCCTGAGCCGATCCCTGCTCGATATGTTGTCCTTGAGCCTCGGAAAGATCGACTCTATCGAGGCACCGTACAGCTCGTCCATGAACGCGTACAGGCCCGAATAGGCCGCATCCGAGCCCATCAGCGCGGTCAGGGCGGCGGCTACGTCGTTGAGGGCATTCGATACAATATTGGTGAGGGACGATTTGACTTGATATATATTCCACTGCCTCCTGATCGCGTCGATCAGGTCGTTCTGCTCCAAATACGAGTATATCGAATCAACCAGGCGCCCCCTCAGTACGTATATCAAGTCTTGTATGGGCTTAGATGACATCACACAGAGGCGACTATGCTCTCAACGTGGCTCTTAATCATGTCAAGAAGGCGGAGGATGCGGGGCACGTCGCCAGTCTCGATCGCATCCCTGAGCTCAGCCGTTATCCAGCCGTCGCTCTCTATGGCTGTGGCTATCGGCGTTGGTGACCTCCTAGATGTAAGCTCGGTTACGGCCATATCTACATCCCACCAGCATAGTTTAAATTGATCCGACCTCCTCCCAGCCCTGAAGGGCTAGGTCTGCAGTTTATTGTACCACAGATAGGACGTCGTCTACGGCAGATATAACATCGTGGGATATGGTGTTCATGACCTCCGTGTAGAACTTGAGGCCTAAGTACAGCATGAACGTCACAGATATCAGCGGCATCACCTCGTACATATATGATATAAACGTCGAGAAAAACTGCGAAATTGAGTTCGATAGCGAGTCGGCTACGATGGATAGATTAAAGTATTGACGGGGCACCTGCGACATGTTTACCGCCGCACACCATATTTATGTATGCCCTTATCTCCACGGTATATACTGGTGATACCCTGCTTGCCCTCATGTAGTCGTTGTACAGATTGGCACAGTCCACCTTCGAGATGCGCATGGATGTACGTAACTATGATATTAAAAACTGTTATGCCGCACCTCGATCGGCTCAACTTCGGCGTTCTCCTCGTCGTTGCCGCCCTCGCCTGACAACCTGCGCCTCAATATCCTCACCTCCTGCTCGGTTACGCCGAACAGCTGGGCATGTTTGGCGCCGCGTCTGATCGAGTACACATACGCCGCCACTACTGGCGGGTTGTTTATCCTCTCGCGGAGCTTCCTGTACTCCTCTATCTCCGCCTCATCGGCGCCCAGCTCCTTCAGCTTCTTGATGCAAAACACGTCGCGCTGTTGCGGCGTATATGTGGTCGTTACTAGTCCTATACGCTTTGTACCGTAAAGCATGGCCGACACGGTTCTCAGCACGTTCATTACGTACTTAGTCCCCATGCAGTTGGTAACAGCGTATATCGCTATCTGCTTCTTCAGCGCATCGCCTATATAGTCCCTTTTCACAGAGAACAGAACTGGGTCGATCACCTCATCGGGGACGTAGTCCTTAACCGCCTCCTTTATCTGAGCTATCTCTTCAAGCCTCAGATATCCTCCGTTGTGCTTATCGCAACCCAACATGCGCTTCAGATTAGCCACAACTGCCGGAGGGAGTTCACTGTGTGCATCAACGTCGGCACAGTCTCTTACATCGATAGAGCCCTTAGGCCCTTCTATGATCTTGTCTCCATTGACCGCAACCGTTGGACATACAGTACACGTCAGCATAGATCCGTCGAACACCGATATTTTTAAGCTTTTAAACAGATACACTGAAGAGCCTGAAACGAAAAAGAGGCGATCAAAAAGCCGATCAACACAAGCATACAGTCTAAGGCGCAGACCGAGCCGCCTTAAAAACAAGGCACAACATATAAACGTCCATAGAGTCGGCGATTCACTAACGTTTTACATGAGTAGATATAACTACAGGATATTTGTTTGACGCTTTTCTGTGTTCGAAAAGAAATAGGATCAGAGCAAACCGCCGCAGATATCGCCGATCTTCCGTCCGTACAGTTGACTCCTAAGGCCCATCGCTCTCCCTATCTTTTTACATATGTCACAATGACTCCGTATATATCTATATACGACCCACTTCGCTTTCAATTCCTTATATCTTTCAATTCCTATATAATAATAAATTAGTATATTATTTATTCTTATTATTTAGTGAAAGCATCGGAGTTGACATAGGCCGCCGCTTTACATTTGTCGATTTGCTCTTTACAACTGTCAAAACAAAAGCGGATGGGGTAGCGGGATGTATATTAAAGACCCACTCACAAATCTATATAATGACAAAACTCCGATCAAGAAACATTACATATAAGTCGCTTATCGACGTTAAATTCTTTACAAAAATCGTTAACTATATATCCACTGTTACAATAACTCTCTTAACATACTCACAAAGAAGTTGTTTTCCTGAAAGCGTTTCTTTGGAATACGTATGGGGTTCTTTAAAATGAATAAATGTAAAGTATGAAAACATCAAAAAGCATTAAACTCCCTCGTTTTTCAACTCTATAAAGGCGACAATTTACGCCATCAACTCTACTCATTTTCAACTCTGAAAGCGTGCCGATTAAGCGTACAACTCTTTTTGGATGCGGTTACTCGATATGGGCACACGGGGCAAACACCAACAATAAGCGGTTCATACAACAGAGCCTTTTTTCCTTAAATGTATTAGTCCCCGTTGTATGTATTGTCCTTTAAGCGTAACAGAGCCTAAAGAGTTTAGGGCTCAAAGGCTCCGTTATACGGTAAGTTCTGGGGCTTGAAATACAACAGAGCCTTTTTTCCTTAAATGTATTAGTCCCCGTTGTATGTATTGTCCTTTAAGCGTAACAGAGCCTAAAGAGTTTAGGGCTCAAAGGCTCCGTTATACGGTAAGTTCTGGGGCTTGAAA